>Ga0256404_1003401_pt1 | contig 32494 bp, 26 predicted proteins | sample RumenRJG_01DNA_FD_185990 | JGI IMG/M metagenome (GOLD analysis project Ga0256404, IMG submission 185990) | Bovine rumen microbial communities from Lethbridge, Alberta, Canada - RJG_01 | ecosystem: Host-associated > Mammals > Digestive system > Stomach > Rumen | place: Canada: Alberta | collected...
CTTAGAACGTACACGTCCTCTGGCATAAGGAATAATGCAATAAGAACAGAACTGGTTACAGCCATCCTGCACCTTCAAAAAAGCGCGGCTCTTCTCACCGGTCTTCTTTCGCTTCAGATTCTCAAACCCAAGTTCCACACGATTTACGTCCACGATATCCGAAAGCTGCTCTAAGGCAAAATCATCCGCTTCACCTCCGCTCTGCTTCAGATTTTTTTGTTCCTCACGTGCTTCTATCAGTTTATGCACTTCCGGAATCAGGTCATTCTTCTTATTGTTACCGATAATGATATCTACCGTGCGATCCTTCATCAGTTCATCCGCGCCCGTCTGAACATAACAGCCGGCAGCCACAACGATAGCGTCCGGATTCAGGCTGCGGGCACGATGAATCATCTGTCGGGACTTGCGGTCTGCAATATTCGTTACAGAGCAGGTATTGATGAGATAGAGATCTGCTTCTTCTCCGAAGGGAACGATCGTATATCCGTCCTCTTCCAGGAGTTCCTGCATGGCCTCTGTCTCGTATTCATTTACTTTACAGCCCAGATTATGGAGTGCTGCTCTTTTCATCTGTTTACCTCGTTTCGCATTTTCGAAACTTAAGAAATTCATTCTGATTCGTGATAATTCCTTACATTTTCACTTCTCTAAAAATTGACTTTTGTGTATGCAAGGGGTACGATTGTTTTACATAAAAAATCCCATTTGATACGGAGGAGACGAATATGAAAACCGTACAGATTTCTCTGAACTCTATCGATAAGGTCAAGTCTTTCGTTAATACCATCAACATGATGGATTGTGACTTCGATCTGATTTCTGGAAGATATGTCATCGATGCAAAGTCCATCATGGGTATCTTCTCTCTCGACCTGTCCAAGCCCATCGATCTTGCAATTCATACCGATGACGGACTTGAGAAGATTCTCGAGACCTTAGATCCATATCTTGTAAAATAAGTTCAGACCTATTTTTTAAGTCCTCGCAAAATGCGAGGACTTTTTCTTGGTATCAAACACCGGCAGATAAGAACATGCGAGATTCGATCTATCTTCTTTAGTCTTCTGCCTTCACCCAGATGGTCTCGGTAGAGTCGATCGCAGCCTTCATGAGATCCGGAAGAACCTCGTCAAGCTTGGACTCAGAACGCTTGATGGTATCGAGTCTGGGCTTGGTTACAGGGTGCTTTGCAACGAAGATGGTACAGCAATCTTCATAAGGAAGAATGGAAGTATCATAAGTACCGATCTTAATAGATCTCTCGATGATCTCCTGCTTATCGAAGCCAACCAGAGGGCGATATACAGGCATGGTTGCCGCATCATTGGTAACAAACATGGAAGACATGGTCTGGGAAGCAACCTGACCGATGGACTCACCGGTAACAAGACCGAGATCTCCGTCTTCCTTCGCGAAGTGCTCTGCCAGATACATCATGATACGTCTCATGATGATGGTCAGTTCGTCATGAGGGCACTTCTCATAGATTGCCAGCTGAATGTCTGTAAAGTTAATGATATGAAGACGGATGGGGCCACTGTAACGAGCCACGATCTTCGCAAGGTCAACGACCTTCTGCTTTGCACGCTCAGAAGTATAAGGAGGTGCATGGAAGTAAGTTGCATCAATTGCAACACCACGCTTTGCGATCATATGCCCTGCAACCGGGCTGTCGATACCACCGGACAGAAGGAGCATTGCTCTTCCATTGGTTCCTACGGGCATACCACCGGCACCAGGGAAGGACTCAGAATAGAAACTAATGCGCTCTCTGATCTCGATGTGGATGCTTACCTGGGGTTCATGTACATCAACCTGCAGGCTGGGGAACTTTTCGAGGATACGTCCACCCATCTCGCGCGCGATGGTCATGGAATCTAAGGGATAATTCTTTCTGGCACGCTTTGCGAATACCTTGAAGGTGAAATTCTTCTCTGCATAAGTCTCATCGATGTATTCCATGATCTCGTCTGCAAGAACGTCGAATCCCTTGTCTTCGGTAAGAACTGCAGGGCAGATCTCAACGATGCCAAAGACTCTCTGCAGCGCCGTCAGAGCCTCTTCATAATCGAACTCGCCCTGTGCTTCTACATAGACACGGCCCTGTTCCTTCTCAACAAGGAACTTACCCTCTACGTTCTTCAAGCTAACTACGATATTGTGGATCAGTGCATCTTCGAAGATCGCACGGTTCTTACCCTTAATACCGATTTCGCCGTATTTTACAACAAATGCCTGGTACATATTACCTCTTTTCTCACATGTCTCATGTGGTACATACAACCAACGGGAATGGGTTGCTCTACATTTCTATCAAACCTTAATGTCTGGTGAAGCGACGCAGCACCGGAAGGAGTTCCTTCAGCACGCTCATCGTATAATCGATCTCTTCAATCGTGGAATAGATGCTAAATGAAAAACGAACAGTAGCATCCAGATACTTATGATCTACTCCGATAGCCAGAAGTGTACGACTGGTTGCCGGATGGTTGGAGGAACAGGCAGATCCACTGCTGACGAATACGCCCTTGTCTTCTAAGGCATGGAGCAGGACCTCTGCTCTTACATCGTCAAAGGATACAGAGACGATCTGAGGTGCAGAAGTCTCATCCACGATGCCGTTGGTGTGGCAGCCTTCGATCTTAGCAATCTCTTCCACAAAGTGTCTCTTCAGTTCCAGCAGATGCTCTCTGTGCGTGTCAAAATCATCATAGATCTCAGACACAGCGACACCGAGTCCGGCAATCGCGGGAACATTCTCGGTTCCGCTTCGCATACCATTCTCCTGTCCGCCGCCTAGGATTTCAGGGTGAAGGAGAAGGCCATCACGTATGAAGAGGAAGCCGGATCCCTTAGGGCCATGAATCTTATGTCCACTGACAGACATCAGATCTACACCGATACGATCCGGGAAGATACGGAACTTGCCGTAGGACTGGATGGCATCCACATGGAAGTATGCCTTCTTATTCTTCTCATGCAGGATCTTCGCCATCTCCTCGATAGGCTCCACAGCGCCGATTTCGTTATTTACATGCATAACAGAAACCAGAATCGTATCTTCACGAATGGCATCACGATAGAAATCCAGGTCTACAAGGCCATTCTTGTCCACCTTGAGATAAGTAACTTCATATCCCTCTTCTTCAAGGAACTTCATGGGATTGGCTACCGATGCATGTTCGATGGGTGTGGTGATTATATGCTTGCCATAACGTTTTCTCTGCATCGCAGTTCCGACAATAGCCAGATTGTTGGATTCCGTACCACCAGATGTAAAGGTAATCTCAGATTCCTTGACCTTCATGGACTTTGCAATGATCTTGCGGGATTCACGGATGTATCGCTCTGCTTCCAAACCCTTCATATGAAGGGAAGAAGGGTTACCGAAATCGCTCGTCAGTACTGTCATCATCTTCTCTGCTGCAGCCTTACTACAGCGGGTTGTTGCAGAGTTATCAAGGTATGCTTCCATTTTCAGCTCCTATATATATCAGGCTCCTCCTTGTTCCAGAGAGGGAACCACTTCATATTCTTAAAATCGGTCTATCAGTCTTCTGCGTATTCAGACTGCATCATTACAAGTCCAGCCATCATAATAGCCGCTGTATCGGTCCTTAAGATGCGCTTTCCAAGAGAGATGATCTTGCCCTTGTCTCCTGCTGCTTCGATCTCTTCCGGCGCAAAACCGCCTTCCGGACCGACCAGCATAGCAACTGACATACCGGGTTCTATGCTTTCTAAAACTTCCTTGGTATATCTCATGCCAAGGGCATTCTCATAGGGAACAAGATTCAGATCCTGCCCTTCCATATCCAGAAGGACTTCCCGGAAGGTCATCACAGGGCCAACTCCCGGAACCTTGGAACGCTTGGACTGACGGGCTGCCGTCTCAGCAATCTTCTGCCATCTCTGCAGACGGTTCGCCTTCTTCCTGTCATCGAGCCTTACGACACAGAACTTCATCTCCACCGGGATGATGCGACTGATTCCAAGTTCTACTGCCTTCTCGATGACAGTCTCCATACGGTCTCCCTTGGGGATGGCCTGATAGAGAGTCATGGAAACGGAAGGCTCTGTATTATCTGCTTCTTCCAGAATGGTAAGTTCCACCGCATCCGCCTTAAAGCCGCTGACCTCGCAGAGATAATTCTTCTCTGTGTCGGTAGAGACACGAAGCTTCTCTCCTGCCTTCATGCGAAGAACCTTGCCGAGGTGATTGGCATCCTCGCCGATCACTCTTATTCTATTGTCTATGATATCTTCCTGACGGATGAAGATCTGCTGCATACTAAACCATCTTTCGATCTGCTCTGCATTTACGAAGCTTACCCGGTGCCAGTCTTAGCTTATGCTTCCGGGCGACGAACGGTCAGGTTCGCCCAGTCTCCCAGATGACATTCTTCTACGAATTCAAATCCGGCTGCCAGAAGGGCTGCCTTCACATCTTCCGTTCTCTCATTGATGATTCCGGACGTTACAAAGTAAGCGCCCTTCTTCAGCATGGGAAGGATGTAGGCTGCCATGGGAATCAGAATATCTGCCAGGAGATTACCTGCGCAGAAATCATATCTCTCCTCACCAATCTCTTCTCGAAGAGAGGGATCCGAAGAGATATCACCGATATACGTCTTGAGGAGATCAGGATCCAGGTCATTGGCCTTAAAATTCTCTTCGGCGGTATCAACGCACTTAGGATCTATGTCAGTTCCAACGCAGTCTTTTGCACCATACTTCAGGGCAACCATGGACAATATTCCGCTTCCGAAACCAAGATCTAAAACGTGGTCCCCTTCCTTCAGATAGTTCTGAATACCGAGAATACAGAGTTTGGTTGTCTCATGTGAGCCTGTTCCAAAGGCAAGTCCGGGATCGATGCGAAGCAGTCTGTCTGCTTCGGGCATGACAGGGACTTCTTCCCAGGAGGGAACAATATGAAGGCTTCCGACCATAAAGGAATGGAAGAACTTCTTCCAGTTGTTCTCCCAGTCCTCTTCATCTGTGGATCCCACCTCAATGGTAAGGGGGCCAAAATCATACTCACTATTCTCTGCACGGAGCTCATTCAGCCAGAAGTGAAGATTCTCAACCATTCCGGAATGATCGAGACCGTCTTCTGCATAAAACCAGATTTCAGCGACATCCTCAGGCATCAGCTCGTCAGGAATCAGTTCCGGGAAATCGCCCTGAAGTTCGATTCCAAGTGGAACAACTCCATCACGCACCTCGATATTCATAATGTCATGGGCATAGAGCATGGAGGAAATCAGGTCCTCTGCTTCCGGAGTTGTATTAATCTTAAAGGAAGTCCACTTCATCTTATTCTCCAAAATATATCGCATCCAATATAAATCAAACCGTAATATTATAATATGCGTGTTAGATTCTTGCAAGCAATCCGCTCTGTCCTTAAGACGGTTTAGCCCTGACTGGGATTCGCGATTTCTTCCCATTCCACATCAGGAGCATCGAGCATCTGATCTGTACAGCCGATAGCCTTCTTGTGCTCTTCATAAGCTTTCTCTGCCTCCCCGGGGGTAAGCCAGGTAAGATCATAGGCACTCATAAAGGCTTTGTAAGGAGAGCCATCCTCATACATCGTAAGGTCTTCTACCTCATTCATGTTCTCATCGATTCTCATGAGGAAGTAGACAGAATTCTTATAGTAGTCATCTGTATAGCTTTCTTTCCCGTTCGGATTATCCTCATAGAGTTCGAAGGAATAGCGATGAATTCCAAGATCCGGAAGATCCGTGCCATAGTCAATTCCGATCTCTTGATCCCTATGCAGGGAATCCGGCACATAGAAGGAAGCGGCATCATAATCTACTTCTTCGTCATAGACTCTGTAGATCTTGCCATCATCTGCAATCATATTGGCAGAATCTACATGGACTGCCGCACCACCGGAACCGCCATAGAAGACAATTCCTGCCTGATTGATGCTGGCAAAAGAACGGTATTCATAATCCCTGGAGAGGACCAGCTCCATTCTTCCATCCAGAACCTGAAAGACAAAAATCCAGTTGGGTAGGTAGGAAGCTTCTGAAATATCCAGAAAGCAAAGAGCAAGTTCCTTCTTCCCATCCTGTCCGGCATCCAGATACCCTTTGGAGATCTTATAATTCTCTTCCGGATTCTCTACATCCTGATCCTTCATACGAGAAAAGACAGCTTCCTTAAATTCCGTAAAGGTGTAACTCTTCTTGGCATCGAAGATGTATCCATCCTCTGTGCTGTACCAGTAAGTCGGTGCTTTCCCGCAGTATGCTGCCAGCTCATCCTTAAGGAAGTTCTCGTAGTCTTCTATATAATCATTGCTATCCTCTGCGTCCACAGGATCCTCCCTGGACGTCTCCCTGCTGTCCGGGCTCGGATCAGACACTTCCTTGCTATTCTCTTTTTGATTCCCATCGTTTTGGCTTACATTCTTCCCGGCACATCCAATGACAAAAAGACTGAGAACGAAAATCAGGAAAGTTAAAAAACACTTTTTCATAGGCAATCTCCCATCTATATATGTACTCAGATGAAAATTCTGTCTCCTCTCAGATGATTTCTCTCTCTATTTTACATGGGAATTCAATATATATGAATAAGAATTGGAAACTATTCATAAAAATAAAAAGGAAAGTCTACAAACAGAACCTTCTATGCTAAAATAGTTGCCAAAGTAACAAAATAGGTTAAGTATGTAAATTGCTCTGCCATATCTATGGCAAAGGAGAAAACAGTGACTATTTTCAATTTCGTGAAACTCCTCGGTGGTTTAGCTTTCTTCCTTTTTGGAATGAGCCTCCTGTCTGGTTCCCTTGAAAAAATGGCTGGTGGAAAACTCGAGAAACTTCTCAAGAAAGTTACCGACAATCCTCTAAAAGGATTTCTGGTTGGTTCCATCATCACCATTGCAATTCAGTCCTCTTCTGCAACTACCGTCATGCTGGTTGGATTCGTTAATTCCGGAATCATGGAATTATCCCAGACCGTTGGCGTTATCTTCGGCGCTGATGTCGGCACCACTCTTACCGCATGGATCCTCTCCCTGGCCGGAATTGATGACAATGGGAATATCTTCCTTGGAATGCTTCAGCCCAAGAACTTCTCCATGGTCTTCGCATTCATTGGAGTTCTTCTTCTCATGATGGCCAAGAAGCAGAAAAACAAGGACCTCGGAACCATGTTCCTTGGCTTTGCCGTTCTCATGACCGGTATGACCATGATGTCCGATTCCATGTCTCCTCTTAGTGATCTTCCCCAGTTCGCAGAGATGATGCAGAGCTTCAATAACCCTCTGGTCGGTGTCCTCGTAGGTACCCTGATCACCGGTGTCATCCAGTCTTCTGCTGCATCCATTGGTATTCTGCAGGGCTTGTCCATGACCGGACAGATTACCCTGGGTATGGCAATTCCCATCGTTATGGGTGCCAACATTGGTACCTGTATGACCGCAATCCTCTCCTGTATCGGCGTTAACCGTAAGGCAAAGCGAGTTGCCGGAATTCATGTATCGATCAAGGTCATCGGAACCATCCTCTGGCTGGTCATCTTCTATGGTCTGAATTCGATCTTCCATTTTGCCTTCTTAAGCAACAGAGCAACAACCATTAGCATCGCAATCTATCACACCATCTTCAATGTTGTGAACACTCTGGTTCTCTTCTGGTTCTCCAATCTCATCGTGAAACTGGTTTACCGCATCTTCCCTGATGGTGAAGATGAAGAAGAGCTCTTCCTCGATGAGCGTCTGATGGTCACTCCTGCTATCGCTCTTGCAGAGGTTGAGAACTCCATGGCCAAGATGGTGAAGAAGTCCAGAAAAGGTCTGGATCGTTCTACCAAGATGCTCTTAGAGGGCTTCAACCAGGATTCTTACGATAAGATTCAGAAAAATGAAAAGAAGATCGATGGTTACGAAGACCACATCGGTGCTTACCTGATGAAACTGACAACCACCCAGCATCTGTCTGAGAATGATAAGAAAAAGGCTTCAAAAATCCTTCAGGGTATCGGAGAATTCGAGCGTCTCTCTGACCATGCTTCCTATCTCTCCAAGTCTTCTGCTGAGATGTCTGAGAAGAAACTGAAATTCTCCAAGACTGCCTTCGAAGAAGAAAAAAAGCTGGTTACCGCCTGCCAGGAGATCTACAACATGGCCGTAGAAGCCTATATGACCGGCGACATTTCGACTGCCCGTCATATCGAGCCTCTTCAGAATGTCATCTCCGTAATGTGTGATACTTATCGTCAGAACCACGTAGAACGTCTTGCCGCTGGCAAGTGTTCTGCAGAGCAGGGATTCATCTTCAATGATATCCTCTACAGCTGCGAACGTATCGCATCCCATTCCCAGAATATCGCTGCTATCGTGCTTCGTGTATCTGACATCAACTTAGATAACAAGAAGTACATGCATGATATCAAGTTAAGAAAAACTCCTGAGAACGAACGTCTCTACGAAGAGTACTATCAGAAATATATCAATTCCTGATTCTAAACTCTTAAGCGAAAACCAGGCGTCATTAGATACAGAAGGAAATAAGCCGCCTTGAGGAAGTCCTCAAGGCGGCTTATTAAAACTCCATCGCTTTATTATCGTACTGCATTACAGATAATCTCTACGCACTTGTCCACGCCAAGAGTACCGACATCAAGGACCAGGTCATAGTTATGGAAATCACCGAATTCCTGTCCGGTATAATTCTTGAAGAAGTGTGCTCTTCTTCTATCCCACTTCTCGATCTCATGCCTTGCATCCTTGCCCGCATTCTCCGGAAGCTCTGCCGCATGTCGGATTCGATCCTCAACCGATGCATGCAGGAAGATGTTCATGGAATGAATCCCTGCTGCACGAAGAATGACCTCGGAACAACGGCCTACAATAATGCAGGGCTTCTGTGCAAGTTCTAACACAACCTCTGCTTCTGCCTTGAAGATCTCATCATGAGAACTGGTATAGGTCATAGCATTATTCAGGATGTGGTTCAGGATTCTGCTGCCCTGGCTAATGGTCTCACCTTCCTCCTGGACTTCCTCTACTGTATAACCGCTCTTCTCGGCTGTTGCCTTCACGAAGTCCCTGTCATAAAAGGGGATTCCAAGTTCCTCTGACACCCTCTTTGCGATGGTACGGCCATAGGCTGCGTACTCTCTGGAGATGGAAATTACGGGATATGCTAATTCACTCATGGATTTCTCTTTCTTAAATAAAATATCAATCTAGGGTTCTGCTCTATATTTCCGAAGGAATCAAGCTAGAGCTTCCTTCTTTGCGCCAAGCTTCAGGATCAGAAGGCAGGCAACTTCAAGGCCAACACCGACCAGATCTGTCATAAGGCCGGGATGAATCAGCATGAGTCCTGCAAGACCGATCAGAATACGAATGACCGGGTTCATCTTACTGAAGCAGTATCCTTCCAGCGCCGCGGCAAGGCCGAAGATACCCAGGATGGACGTGATTGCAATCTGCACCACCTGAAAAGGACTTGCATCGATCATCAGCATGGCCGGATTGTAACAGAACATGTAAGGAACGATAAATACAGCAACCGCCAGCTTCGAGGCATTGAAGGCCGTCTTCATGGGGTTGGACTTGGCGATTGCAGAACCTGCGTATGCCGCAAGAGCAACCGGTGGAGTAATATCCGCTACGATACCGAAGTAGAACACGAAAAAATGTGCTGCCAAAGCCGGAACGCCCATACGAATCAGGATCGGTGCCGTGGTTGCTGCCATAATGCAGTAGTTTGCTGTGGTAGGAACGCCCATACCAAGGACGATACAGCAAAGCATGGTCAGAAGAAGGGCGATAATCAGATGGCTGCCTGCCACACCAACGATTGCATTGATCAGTTCGTTCGCGAGACCGGTCATGGTAATACATCCGGAGATGATACCTGCAACACCGCAGGCTGCGCCAACGGTAATGGTTGACTTACCTCCTGCCACGAGAGCCTCGAAGATCTTCTTGGGGGTAATGCGATTATCCTTATCGAAAAGGGATACCAGGATGGACAGAAGGATGGCGAAGCTTGCCGCTCTCTGCATGGTCATCATGTTGGTAGAAACCCAGATAACGAGCATGACCAGAGGAAGAAGAAGGTATACCTTCTTTACGAGTTTTCGAAAATGCGGAAGCTCTTCCTTGGGAATCCCTGTCAGTTTCAGTTTCTTCGCTTCGAGATGTACCGAGATGAAGATGCCGAAGAAGTAGAGAACTGCAGGAAGAACAGCTCTTCCGATAATCCCGGAATATGGAACTCCGACAAAATCAGCCATTAAAAAGGCCGCAGCACCCATGATGGGAGGCATGATCTGGCCTCCGGTGGAGGATGCCGCTTCTACTGCTCCCGCGAATTCCGGCTTGTAGCCGGTCTTCTTCATCATAGGAATGGTGACCGAACCGGTCGTAACCGTGTTACCGACAGAGGAACCAGATACCATACCACAGAGAGCGGATGAGATAACGGCTACCTTGGCAGGGCCACCGGCATATCTTCCAGCCACACAGTTTGCCAGCTGGATGAAGAAAGATGAGATTCCGGTTCTCTCCAGAAAAGCTCCGAAGATAATAAATACAACGATGAATTTCGAACATACACTAACGGGTGTAGAGAAGATTCCCTCCTTGGTGTAGAAGAGGTTACGCACCAGGTACTTCACTCTTCCAAAGAAGTCCGGATTCGTCAGTCCATAGCTTAAAGCATAGATCAGGAAGAAGCCGGCCACGATCAGAATCGGCAGACCTACACAGCGTCTGGTAACCTCAATCAGAGCCAGAACACCGATGATGCCAATCACAATCTGATAGCACTCAAAACGGGTTCCCTGATCGATAATCTGCTGTGCATTGAAAACAAAATAAAAATAAGAAAACAGTCCGCCTGCCATGAAGAGGATGTCATACCAGGGGATATAATTTTCACGAATATTGCCCTTCTTGGCAGGATAGATCAGAAATCCCATAAGGATAATCAGTCCTAAGAAGGAAGACAGACGAATCTCCTCTAAGAAGGTTGCAAAAAGTGTTACATAGATGCACCAGAGGGAGAAAGCAGCCAGGATAATATCAATCACAAGCTTGGGTTTTCCCGTCCAGACTCTGGTATTCGATTCACGATCGAACTTCTTCATTACCGCATCTACTGTGGAGGGATCCACAGCCTGCGTCTTATTCATATCGGCCATTTAGTCCTCCTCCAGATCAAAGTCACGATCCGTTACTACATCAATGCCATGCTCCTTATAATATCTTGCAGCACCTGCATGGTAGGGTACTGTCTGTATGGATGTTGCTGTCTTAAGGTTAAGTTTATTTCCCTGGGCATTCTCCGCTGCAATATCTTCCTTATGATCGAAGATTGCCGCCGTGAGCTTGTAGACATCCTCCTCGGACAGAGTCTTAGCGACAACAATAGTCGCCTTCACAGCAACGGTTCTTACTTCTTCTGTCTGTCCCGGATAGGTATTTTCGGGAATCACCTGAACGGAATAATAAGGACACTTCTCAATCAGGGTGTCACAGAGTTTTCCATCAATATTGATGAGGTGCATACCATTGGTGGTCGCAAGTTCTGTGATTGCTGTGGTCGGAGCTGCAGCTACAATGAATGCCGCATCAATCTTACCATCCTTCAGCGCTTCCTTGGAATCCTCGAAGGACTGATACTGGGGCTTAATATCATCCATGCTGATACCGGCAGCATCAAGGACATCACTTGCATTGAAGAATACGCCCGAGCCACCAGCTCCGATGGATACTCTCTTACCACGAAGATCATCCACCGACCGGATAGAGTCATCCATGGTCATGAGCTGAACCGTCTCCGGATAGAGGGATCCTAATACTCTGAAATCTCTGGTACCACCGTCTGCTTCAAAGGATCTGCTGCCCTCCCAGGCATAGGTCATAACGTCTGACTGGGTAAAGCCAAGCTGGAAATCACCATCCTGGATACTCTGCAGGTTCACTTTCGACGCGCCGGTAGATACCGCGGTCACCTTGATTCCTGCATAATTTTTCATATACTGGGATAGAACTCCACCATAGGAGTAATACGTTCCGGCAGTTCCTCCGGTCCCAAACATAAAGCGTTCTTTTGTCTGGCCACACGATGTTGTTAAGAGCATCCCCATCACGAGGACAGCTGCCATCACTTTTCTAAACTTCTTCATAAATTAATACATCCTTATATTTTCGACACAAAGCCATCTGATATTGTAGCTTGCCAAGCCGCAAATGGAAATATGTAAATGGCAAAAAAATACTGTGAGACATGATATAAATCTCACAGTATTTCCTATAGATATCCCTTTTCCGAAAGAAAAGTATCTGTCTTATTTCTTCTTACGCCCGAAACCACGCTTTGCCTTCGACTGATTGCCATCAACACCGGACAAATCCGGAGCTCTTAAGGAGTCTCCTGTTGCCAGGTCGTACTCCTTCAGGAGGTCCTTTGCTTGGGAAGACAGGTTTGTGGGAACCGTAACATTAAAGGTTACATAGAGATCACCTCTGGTATTACGAGTTCTAAGATTGGTTACACCCTTGCCTCTGAAACGGACCGTCTTACCATTCTGTGTACCAGGCTCTACCTTGTAGACAACCTTGCCATCGATGGTTTCAACCAAGATCTCAGCACCGAGTACAGCCTGCGGATAAGTGATATCCACCGTAGAGAAGAGATCATAGTCTCTTCTCTCAAACTTGTTCGAAGAAGATACGCGAACGGTTACAAGGAGATCTCCTCTGGGGCCGCCATTCTTACCAGGTTCACCCTGTTCACGGATACGAACGGTCTGTCCGTCATCGATACCGCCGGGAATGGTAACGGAAATCTTCTTGCGCTTTGTAATATATCCGCTTCCGTGACAACCAGAGCACTTCTCCTGAATCACCTGACCACTACCGCCACATTCCGGGCATGTTGTTACGTTCTGCATGGTTCCGAAGAAGGACTGCTGGGTTACCACAATACGTCCCTTACCACCACACTTCGTACATGTCGTCTTCCGGGTTCCGGGCTTTGAGCCGGAACCATTACAGGTCGGACAGAGTTCCTTCAGATCCAGTGTCAGTTCTTTCTCTACACCGAAAGCTGCTTCTTCAAATGTAATACGGACACCGGCGTGAACATCAGCACCCTTTCTGGGGGCATTGGGATCTGCGCGTCTGCCGCCACCAAAGATGTCTCCGAATCCACCGAATCCGCCGCCACCAAAGATGTCACTGAAGATATCACCGAAATCCATGTTGGAGAAATCGAATCCACCTCCACCTGCGCCTCCTTCGAAAGCTGCATGACCGAACTGATCATACTTCTTGCGCTTCTCGGAATCCGAAAGTACTGCATATGCTTCGGATGCTTCCTTGAACTTCGCCTCTGCTTCGGCATCACCCGGATTTGCATCCGGATGATACTTCTTTGCAAGCTTACGATATGCGCTCTTGATTTCCGCGTCTGTCGCGCCTTTTTGAATGCCTAAGACTTCGTAATAGTCTCTCTTCTGTTCTGCCATTCTCTCTTACCTTGAATTAAACTTCTTTGAAATCAGCATCAACAACGTCGTCGCCGCCATTGTTTCCACCATCGGAAGCATTTGCTGTGCCAGGGTTAGGACCAGCCTGTGCTCCCTGTGCCTGAGCTGCCTGCTGAGCTGATTCATACATCTTCGTGAATACCTTCTGAGCAGAGGTCTGAAGCTTCTCCTGCTGAGCCTTAACTTCAGCAACCTCGTCGTCAGTCATCTCGTTGTTGTCCTTATACTTGTCGAGGATCTCACGCATAGCCTTTACTTCAGCTTCAACCTGAGCCTTCTCGTCAGCGGATACCTTGTCGCCTACTTCGCCAAGAGCCTTCTCGGTCTGTACGCAGAAGGAATCAGCTTCGTTCTTAGCATCGATTGCTTCCTTACGCTTTTTATCCTGTGCTTCGTATTCCTGAGCTTCCTTAACAGCCTTCTCGATATCATCATCAGACATGTTGGAACTAGCAGTAATGGTGATGTGCTGTTCCTTACCGGTACCAAGATCCTTAGCGGATACATTAACGATACCGTTCGCATCGATATCGAAAGTTACTTCGATCTGAGGAATTCCACGAGGTGCAGGTGCGATACCATCGAGTCTGAAGTTACCAAGGGTCTTATTATCCTTAGCGAACTGTCTCTCACCCTGGAGAACATGGATATCAACTGCGGTCTGATTATCTTCTGCAGTGGAGAATACCTGGCTCTTCTTGGTAGGGATGGTAGTATTACGCTCGATCAGCTTGGTTGCGACGCCGCCCAGGGTTTCGATGGACAGGGACAGAGGAGTAACATCCAGAAGAAGGATATCTCCTGCACCCTTATCACCGGCGAGCTTACCGCCCTGAATAGATGCACCGATTGCAACTGCTTCATCGGGGTTCAGAGACTTAGAAGGTTCCTTGCCAAGCAGGGTCTTAACCTTCTCCTGAACTGCAGGAATACGGGTAGAACCACCAACAAGGAGAGCCTTGGAGATGTCTGCTGCGGTAAGTCCTGCATCACGAAGTGCATTCTGAACAGGGATTGCAGTACGCTCTACGAGGTCTGCGGTCAGTTCATCGAACTTGGCCTTGGTCAGATCCATATCCAGATGCTTAGGCTGTCCGTCTACTGCAGTGATGAAAGGAAGATTGATGTTGGTAGTAGTGGAGGAAGAAAGTTCCTTCTTAGCCTTCTCTGCTGCTTCCTTCAGTCTCTGCATAGCCATCTTATCTGCGGAGAGGTCAACACCTTCCTGGTTCTTGAATTCAGAAACCATCCAGTTGATGATCTTGTTATCGAAGTCATCACCACCCAGGTGGGTATCACCATTGGTTGAAAGAACTTCAATGACGCCGTCACCGATTTCAATGATGGAGACATCGAAGGTACCACCACCGAGATCATATACAAGGATCTTCTGCTCTTTCTCATTATCAAGACCATACGCAAGTGCTGCAGCGGTCGGTTCGTTGATAATACGCTTTACATCAAGACCTGCGATCTTACCAGCATCCTTGGTTGCCTGACGCTGAGCATCGTTGAAGTATGCAGGTACAGTAATAACTGCTTCTGTTACAGGCTCACCGAGATAGCTTTCTGCATCAGCCTTCAGTTTCTGAAGGATCATTGCAGAGATCTGCTGAGGGGAATACTGCTTGCCATCGATGGTTACATGATAATCCTTACCCATCTGACGCTTGATGGAAGAGATGGTCTTGTCTGCGTTGGTCACTGCCTGACGCTTTGCAGGTTCACCGACAAGTCTCTCACCGTTCTTAGTGAATGCTACAACGGAAGGGGTTGTACGTGCGCCTTCGGTGTTAGCGATAACGGTAGGCTGTCCACCTTCCATAACTGCTACACAGCTGTTTGTTGTTCCTAAATCGATACCAATGATCTTACCCATGATAAATTCTCCTTTTTCTATACTTTTTTGTCTTATCTATATTCTGAATGTGAACTAGTTTGCTACTTTTACCATGCTGTGACGAAGTACGGTATCTCCGTAGGTATATCCCTTCTGGAGTTCTTCTACAACTTCGTTCTCACCATAGTTTTCATCATCGATGTGCATAACTGCATTGTGAAGGCTGGGATCGAATTCCTTACCAACTGCTTCAATTGCCTTGATACCAAGGCCTTCAAGCACTGTGTTGAACTGCTTGTAGATCATCTCAACACCATCTGCATATGCTGCATCTGTATCTTCCTTACGAGAAGCAATTGCTCTCTCGAAGTTATCAATAATAGGAAGCAGTTTCTCTACAACGGAAGCTGCACCATTGGAGAAACTCTGTTCCTTCTCCTTCTCCGTTCGCTTACGGAAGTTATCGAACTCAGCCATCTGACGAAGGACCTGATCCTGAAGAGCTGCAATCTTCTCTGCCGCCTTTGTATCTTCCTTCTCTGCCTCCTTTGTATCTTCCTTCTCTGTCGCCTTCGTATCTTCCTGCTCAGTAGCTTCAGTATCCTTTGCATCAGCAGTTTCTGCAGCTTCTGCTTCTGCCTTCGCCTCGGCCTCCTGATTCTTCAGTTCTTCTTCTCTTACATCCTGCTTGGTCTGCTTCTTCTCTTCGGAAGTTGCCTTACCGTGAGCCTTATGATCTGCCACGATATACCGCCTTTCTTCTATTCTTCTGTGCTCGAAGGTCCAATTGCTTTCTTGGTACCATTCTCAAGCGCCGGTCTCTGTGTCAATGTATGTTCTAACTGGTCCTTGAGATTACTTAAGCTGTCCATAACTTTTCCATAATCCATTCTCTTAGGACCAATGATACCGATGGTACCCTTAACTCCGTTTCCCAGGTCGTAGGTTGCGGTAACCACACTGCAATCCTTGATATCCCGGATGGGAGAATCCTCACCAATATATACCTGTAAGCCGCTACCTTTTTTCTCAGCATCCTGCTGCACATCATTGATGAGCTCTGCCATATTCTCTTCATTTTCAAACTTCTGGAGGAAGGCAGATGCAACACTCGAATCGGATAATTCCGGATATTTGAAGATGTTGGTTGCACCGGAAGTGTAGATCTCGAGGTCATCCTCACTGATGGTATCTGCAAGATTCTGCAATACGTTCTCGACGATTTCTGCTCTGTCACCAGCAGATCCCTTCATCTTCTGAATCAGCCCCAGGTTAATATCCTGTAAGGTAAGCCCGTTCAAAGTTGTATTCAGAAGCATATTCAGTTTCAGAAGTTCTTCATTATTCAGGTCAGCATCAAGTTCAATCACGCGGTTACGGACCACATTCCCTTCCATGACAACCACGGAGAGGATCTGGTGTTCTGCAAGAGCTGAGAGCTGAACGAACTTTACACGGTTCTTAGTAATCGAAGGTGCTGCGATCACCGTCGGAAGACCGGTATTCTGCGCCAGATACTGTACAACCTGCTTGAGGTTACGCTCCAGCTTCTCCGTCTTCGAAACCATAAGTTCCTTGATCTCGGAAACCTCTCTGTCCTGCCTCTCTATCAGCTGATCGACATAGAAACGATATCCCTTATCGGAAGGAATACGGCCAGCTGAGGTATGAGGACTAAGAAGATATCCTAATTCCTCCAGGTCTGACATCTCATTTCGAATCGTTGCAGAACTAAGATTCAGTTCCGAATCCTTAGAGATGGTTCTCGACCCAACCGGTTCACCGGTCTTCAGGTAGGTCTCAATGAGCATATTCAGTATTTTCTTTTTTCTGTCATCAAGTTCTTCATCCATATTCACGTGGAATCTCCTGATTCGTACAGATCAAACCTTCTTACCGAAATCTGTTAGCACTCATTTGTTCGGAGTGCTAATATCTTATCTGACGTTAATTTATCACCACCATAGGTCAATGTCAACAGATTGAAAGCAAAAGATTTGTGAATTTTTTCTGATCTTACGCAAACTGCTCCGGAAGTTTGTCTGCTACAGCAAAAGACCACCTGACAGATTCCTCTGCAGATGGTCCTTTCATTCTAATTTCTATCTATCAGAAACCCTTCAAATACGAGGTTTCCAACCTGTCTTCCTCTCGGTGTAAGGAAGAGCCTTCCACGACTCATCTCAATGAGTTCCTGATTCCTGTAATCTCTTATGGTCTTACCATAGATCCCTGTGCAGGGAGCACCAAACTTATGCTCAAATTCTTCCAGCGAGATTCCCTCGTTCATGCGAAGACCGAGGAACATGAACTCTTCCATCTGTTCATAGCGGCTCAACTTGGAAACACCCTGCATGAGAGACTCTGATGCCGGTAGATCCGGAAGCTTCTCACACGCTTCCATATAACGATAGAGGTCACTCTCATTAGACCAGCGTGTCTCATGCAGAAGCGATGCAGAACCTGCTCCCAGTCCCAGATATGGAACCCGTGTCCAGTAACCTACATTGTGCCTGCACTCTCTCCCATCCCTGGCAAAATTCGAGATCTCGTACTGATGATATCCCTTCTTCTCCAGGAAGTCCTCCACCATAAGGGTCATGGCAAGTTCCGTATCTTCATCCGGCAGAATCTCCGTCGGCTGTCCTGCCTGCCTTTTCACCACATCGAAGATATACATGTCATGAAAAGGCGTATTATCTTCTACGATCAGGTCGTAGACCGACAGATGTTCCGGCCGAAGCCCGGTCACGATCTTCAGGGTCTTCTTCAGGCTGTCCAGAGTCTGATGCGGAATGCCCGTCATGAGATCGATATTAATGTTAGAAAAACCAGCTCTTCTGGCCAGTTCATATGTTTTATAGAAGCGATTCACATCATGGATGCGTCCCAGCAGCCGAAGTTCCTCATCATCACAGGACTGCAGGCCGATAGAGAGACGATTCACACCAGCTCTGAGGTAAACCCCCAGAGAATCCTCCGTCACCGTCCCCGGATTACACTCCATGGTAACTTCACAATCTTCTTCCAGGTCAAATGTAGAACGTATCGCACATAGGATCTCTTCCATCCATTCCGGCTCCAGCCAGGTTGGCGTTCCACCTCCCACGAAGAGACTTCTGACCCGGGGATGATTCAGCACATCTCCGTAATACCGAATCTCCTGAAGCAGAGCCTTGGTATAGCGTTCCCTGTCCACCCTGTCATAGGGACCGGACAGGAAGTCACAGTAGAGGCACTTTCTCATGCAGAAAGGGATATGTACATATAATTCAATTGCTTCTGACATACATGTAAACCTTATTCGTCGGTATCGAGTTTCAGAACAGACATGAATGCTTCCTGTGGAATCTCAACATTTCCTACCTGGCGCATTCTCTTCTTACCTTCCTTCTGCTTCTCTAAGAGCTTCTTCTTACGAGAGATATCACCGCCATAGCACTTGGCAAGAACGTCCTTACGATATGCTCTGACGGTCTCTCTGGCTATGACCTTGGAACCAATCGCAGCCTGAATGGGAATTTCAAACATATGTCTGGGGATATTCTCCTTCAGCTTCTCGCACATCTTTTTTCCTCTTTCATAAGAGGTCCCTTCGTAGACGATGAAGGACAGGGCATCGACCTGCTCTTTATTTACGAGGATATCAAGTTTCACGAGTTTTGATCTCTGATAGCCCTTGAATTCATAATCAAAAGATGCATAGCCTCTGGAACGGGACTTCAGTACATCGAAGAAATCATAGATGATCTCATTCAGAGGGAGGTCATACTTAAGGAGTGCTCGATTGGCTTCTACGTATTCCATGGAGATATACTCACCACGTCGTTCCTGGCAGAGATCCATGATGGGTCCGATATAATCCTTGGTCACCATAATCTCTGCTGAGACAATGGGTTCTTCCATGTAATCAATCTCGGAAGGGTCCGGAAGGTTAGAAGGATTGGTAAGTTCAATCATGGTTCCATCTGTCTTATAGACATGGTATACAACGCCGGGAGCGGTTGTTACGAGATCGAGATCATACTCTCTCTCGAGTCTCTCCTGAATGACCTCCAGGTGTAAGAGGCCAAGGAAGCCACAGCGGAAACCAAAACCGAGAGCCTGAGAGGTCTCAGGTTCAAACTGCAGGGATGCGTCATTTAACTGCAGTTTCAAAAGAGCGTCCCTGAGGTCTGGATAACGGGCTGAATCTGTGGGATAGACCCCACAGTAAACCATAGGCTGCACCTTCTTATATCCAGGCAGGGGCTCATCAGCCGGGTTATCACGAAGGGTGACTGTATCACCTACGCGGGCATCCTGAATATTCTTGATGCTGGCTGTAAAGTAGCCAACCATTCCGGCAGAGAGTTCATCACAGGGAATAAACTGGCCTGCACCGAAGTATCCAACTTCGACAACGCCAACCTCAGCACCGCTGTCCATAAAGCGGACAATATCCCCAGCCTTAATGCTACCTTCCTTCACTCGCATGAAGACGATAACACCGCGGTAAGAATCATAGACAGAATCGAAGATCAGTGCCTGAAGTGGTGCCTTAGCATCTCCTTCCGGCGCGGGAAGACGATGCACGATCTCTTCAAGTACCTGATCAACATTTTGTCCGGTCTTGGCAGAGATGCGGGGAGCGTCCATAGCTTCAATACCGATCACATCTTCGATCTCCTGTGCTACTCGCTCGGGATCTGCACTCGGGAGGTCGATCTTATTAATTACAGGAAGGACCTCAAGGTCATGGTCAATGGCAAGATAGACATTGGCCAGAGTCTGTGCTTCTACCCCCTGGGCTGCATCCACAACGAGAACTGCGCCATCACAGGCAGCAAGGCTTCGGGAAACTTCATAGTTAAAGTCCACATGGCCCGGAGTATCAATCAGGTTAAAGATATACTCTTCTCCGTTCTTTGCATGATAGATCAGACGAACAGCCTGAGACTTAATGGTAATACCTCTCTCTCGCTCAACATCCATGTTGTCAAGGACCTGGGCCTGCATCTCACGGCTGGTAAGCGTTCCGGTAAGTTCGATCATACGGTCTGCCAGAGTGGACTTGCCGTGATCAATATGCGCGATAATACAAAAATTACGAATATGGGACTGATCGATTGCCAAGAGTCGATTCCTTTCTTTACAATAAATAATTTCACCTGATACACAGGCTTTAATATTATATAAGAAAATTCACTTTTTTCCTATAAGAAAGAATCATAAATTTCCTTGACACCCGATTCCAGCCTAGGTATTATATTATCTGTGTGTGCCATCAAACTGTCCGTGTCCGGCTTAGATGGCGGACCGATTTCATAAAAAACAAATTCCGGAGGTGAATACATTGGCTAATATCAAATCTGCAAAGAAGAGAATCCTTACCAGCCAGGTTCGCGCAGAGCGCAACAAGGCTGCCCGTTCTGAGGTTAAGACCTACATGAAGAACGTATTTGCTGCTGTTGAAGCAGGCGATAAGGAAGCAGCTACCAAGGCTCTTACCGTTGCTACCGCTGCTATCGAGAAGGCTGCTAACAAGGGCATCTTCCACAAGAACAATGCAGCTCACAAGGTATCTCGTCTTACCAAGGCTGTCAACACCCTGAACAAATAATTGGGGCGTAAGCTTATAAAATTATCCCGTGCCACCGTCAGGCACGGGATTTTTTATGTATTTCATGCCGCCTGTGGATGCAGGCGGCATTCCATTATGTCTAGGAACAGTACTTGATGAAAACAGATTCTAATGCTGTTCTTGCATCCATCCTTCCGGTCTTTGCCGCTGTATCCATGCGGGCCACATAAGACAGAAAGCCCTTCATCTCATCTATCGTAAAGGCTTTCGCGATGGAAAGACTCTTTCTGACAGCGAAATCCTTCTTGCCAAAAGTCTTTGCAATATTAGTCACATCAAAATGGTCATCTGCCATCTCTCTCATATAGAGGGTCTGGCGGAAGATTGTCTGCATGGTACCGATGATATAGATCGGATCCACCTTCGCTTCGATCATGGGACGATAATACTTCATGACCTCATTCAGGTTCTTCATGGCGATACCGTCTAAGAGCTTGAAGATCTGCTCCACCGAAACACCACTGGTCACTTCAAGTACATCCTGCAGTGTCACCCCTTCTCTCCCATAACAGTAGGAAATCAGCTTATCCGATTCGTGATCCATAAGTTCCATGGATGCACCGGTTCTTCCGACAAATTCCGTCCAGGCATCCCGGGTCATCTTGAGACCTGCCGTCTTTAGTTTTCCCAGAATCCACTGCTCTAATACAGATTCCGATGGTGTAGAACATTCAATAAAGGCCCCCTCATTTAGCACTGCCCTGGTCGGCCCAACCGAACGATTGGCTTCACTCTCATTAAAGATGAGTATGGTGGAATCGGATACTTCCTTCAGATAATTGGCTAACTTATCATCCTTCTTCGTAAAGAAGCCCGTATCTTCACAGAGAATAACACGGTGTAAAGCCATGAAGGGAAGGGTTTCTGCAAGATCAATCAGTTTGGCAACATCCGTATCTCTTCCCTGCATGCGACTGAAATTCAGGGTATCTCCCGGGGCCACAAGTGCCTTCAGTAAGCGATCCCTGTAGGTTCTGCGTAGGAAGGATTCCTCACCGCACAGGAGGTAAATCTTATGAAATTCATTGGACTTGATGTCCATCATGACCTGATTGGTATTGACTGCCATATCTATTTCCTTATGTAGTAAAAATCAAATCGGAAGCAAAAGCATCAGAAGCCGTGGCCGCCTGACGATCCACCGCCGCCACCGCCGCCTCCTCCGCCACCGGAAGAGCTGCTGTCAGAAGGAGGACTGTAGACTCTGGTCTGATGCGTAAAGGTGCATCTGGGATTCATAACTTGGCCGACAGTTCCCTTACAATATATGCAAGGCATCCATCCTCAAAAGGATTTCTAAGACCGGCAGCACTCATCAGTCCCGGGAAGAAGTCGGATGCGCTTAGCTTACAGAGGGTAAGGTACGAATCCCAGGCTGCCTTATAATCCTGGTCCATCCATACCTTATATTGCAGGGCATTCGTTCCTGCAATACAGTAATCAATGTAATAGAAAGGCAGATCATAGATATGATGCTGCTTCTGCCAGAAGCCACCGGCATTGAGATAAGCATTGTCACCGTAATCCAGGTGCGGCTTATACTGCTTCTCGAGATCGCGCCAGACGGTTTTCCTGCTCTTCGGATCCAGAGAAGGATCCTCATAGATAATATTTTGGAACTCATCCACCATGGTTCCGTAAGGAATGAACATCATGGCATCTTCAAAATGCATCTCGACATAACGGGACGCGTCACTTCCGAAGAGGCGGTCAATCCAGGGTTCCGTAAAGAATTCCATAGACATGGAATGGGTCTCTGCCGTCTCCATGGTGATATCCGCATGTTCACGAATCGGATCATTTCTGGTGAGGTATCCCTGGAAGGCATGGCCACACTCATGGGTGATCACATCTGCATCATCAGAAGTTCCATTGAAGTTGGCGAAAATGAAGGGCGATCTGTAGTCAGGGATATAAGTCATATATCCGCCGGTTGTCTTATCCTTCCTGCCCTCTACATCGAAGAGTTCATTCTCACACATGAAATCCATGAATTCACGGGTCTCAGGCGACAACTGTCCATAGAGTTCCCTGCCGGATGCGAGTATCTGCTGGTCGTCACCGATTGGCACGGGATTCCCCTCATTGAAGTAAAATCCTTCATCAAAATACATCAGATGGTCGATGCCCAGGCGCTTTCTTCTTCTCTCATGCAGTTCTTCCACAAAGGGAACAAAATCCTTCTTCACCTGCCTGCGGAAGGAAGCAATCTCCTCTGCTCCATAGGAATTACGCATCATTCTGGCATAACCTAAAGGGCTGAAGTTCTGATGGCCCATCTTCCGGCCCTGCTCGGTACGATTCTTCACCAAACGATCATAGATCCAATCGAGTTCTTCTTCGTGTTCCATGAAGAAAGAGGTATATGCTTCCCATGCTTCCTTACGTACCTGGCGGTCTCTGTGATGAAGATAGGGTGACAGGAGAGAGAGGTTGCACTCTTCTCCATGAAAGGGAATCTTACAGGAAGCCAGCAGGTTGTTATAACGTGTGGTAAGTTCATTCTCCTCCTGCATAAGAGGGAGAATCTTCTCGTCCACAGACTTCATGGCAAGTTCGATATTCTTAAATGCAACCGGACCAATCTTCTCTACCAGTTCCTTCCGATAAGGACTCTCATAGAGTGCTTTCTGATACTCCACAGAGAGATTCGAGATCAGGGGCATATTCTTATCAAACCAGTCCCTCTCCTCCTTATAGACTGCATCCACTGTATTCATATCATGGCGGATCATGGCAAGTTCCGATGCCGTCTGTATCTGCCCGGTGAGCGCATAGAATTTCTCATGCACACGAAAAGCTGCTTCTCCGGAAGTGGCTTCTCTCATCTCCCGGGTCAGTTCTTTAAACTCATTTTCTACCTTCAAAAGATCAGGGCGAAGGTAGTTCATCTCGCTAAATTTCATCTTTCTTCCTGTTTCTATAGATCTGTACTCGTCCTCATTTTACAGCATTTTTATTATACAATAGGCGGACTGATCATTGCGAAGGATTTCGATACTTTTTATAGCTTTCGACCCTTATTTTCCGACCATCCATGTGCACGCGAATTCTCCCCTCCCAGATGGTGCAGTCCCAATCCGCCCCGACATGTTCGATTCTGGCCCGGGCCTCCTTGCCTGGATGACCATACTTATTGTTTTTCCCAGCCGAGATCAGTACCTCCCTTGGCTTTACCAGTTCCAGGAGTATCTTTGAATTCGATCCATCTGCACCATGATGCGCGGCCTGCAGGACCTCAACATCACTTAGATCAATTCCTAAGGCCCTCGCCTCTACCATTGCCGCCCTCTCCCCCTTCTCCTCTAAGTCCCCTAAGAAGAGCATCCTGTTCCCCTCCTCTGTTTCATAGAGAAATGAAAGGCAGGCGTTATTTCGGTCCACGAGAGTTTCTTCTCCCTTCCCATCCGGCGGATAGAAAAAGCGAATCCTGTCATGCCCCATATGAATCTGATCCCCTGCCTCCACATAGAGAATCTGACTTCCTCTTAAGCGGATCTCTTTCTCAAGACTCTTCCACTTCTCATCTCCTCTTACGAGCGGAGATACACAGACATAAGAAATGGGATAATCGGAAGAAAGCACTTCCATAAATCCATTCACATGATCATCATCCAGATGCGTCAGGATCCAATAATCCACCCTTCGAATCCCTGAATATCTGAGATAGGGAAGAAGCCGGTACTGCCCTACGTTTTGGACATCAGAACTACCTCCGTCTACGAAGACTGTCCCTGCCCGGTTCTTCACTACAACTGCGAGCCCCTGCCCGCAATCCAGCATGTCCACCCTTTTCGCAGGACTCAAAGGAAGCAGGAAAATCAGTGCAATCAAAAAAAGCGCACAGCAGCTTATGCGGCTGGAATTTCTTCTGAAGAGACCCTGATAGCAGGAAAAAAGCAAGGTAAGCAATCAGGATCCGAGACAGGCCCGGGTAACCCACAATGATCCGCGCAAAGGGAAAACGAAGGCTTATGGATGCAGTTGCCTCCATGAAGTAGAGCAGGATATGACATGGCAAAAGGATCCAGGGAATGGGCAGAAAAAGATTGATCAGGCCACCTATAAGTGCGATGAAGAGCATGACCGGAAACAGAGGCAGCAGGATCAGATTCAAAAGGAATACATAGACAGGTACTTCGTAAAAAAGCGCCGCCACCAGAGGCAGGGTCACAAACTGGATGGCCAGGGCCAGCAAGGCCTTGCTAAAGAGATATTCCTTCAGATTGGGGCGATAGCGATGCCCGCCATAACTTCGATGCCGCTTCTCCCACCGCTCTCTGCACATCTTTTGATATGACTTCTGTATGGGGAGTGCCATGCTTAAGAGAAAGAAAACTGCGCCATAAGAAAAAAGAAATGCCGTGTCCTGGATTGCCATGGGATTATCTATAAGTTGCAGCATAGCCATAAAAGACAGGGCAGATCTGCCATCGTAGGCCCTTCCCAGGGTCTGGGACAAAGCCATGACAAGAAACGATCCAACCGCACGAATGGTGGGGATGGAATTTCCGCACATTGTTCCATAGAATAAGGCCAGAAGCCCGGCAAGCAATCCGCTGACGCCAAAGGAAAGTCTGCGTTTTCTTAAGAAGCGGTAGAAAAACATGGAAACCAGACCGATATGGGTACCGGATACAGACATAAGATGTATAATCCCTGCCATTCGGAAGAGTTCCTGGCTGTCCTCTGACATATCCGAACGGTCGCCTAAGGCCATGGCAGACAAGAGCCCTGGTTCCTCTCCCGGCAGACTCTGCTTATAGATCAGAACCAGACGTTGCCGTAAGGAATAAAGAAAACGAGGGATAAGATAGACTCCACCATGAAGTCTATCCTCTTCCACCATTCTTGGATTTCGCATCTGTGCGACTTCCTTACGGCAGGCATGGAAGGTCCTGCTATCAAACTGTCCCTCATTGGTCGCCTCCGAAAAGAGCCGTATCTTGCCCTTCCATCTGGCTTCCTGTCCGATGAAAAGGCCCGGGTCCTGATCCGCATCAAAATAAAGAAGAATCTTACCAAGACTCTCCTGCTCTTCGTTTCTTGCATTACTAAGGGTATAAATCAGCTGGTCATTCTTCTCTTCGATTCCCGAAACCGTACCCGTAACTTCTCCAGACGCTTCTGCAATCTGCATACGATAGAGAAGGTCCTGTCCATAGAGACTGCTTCTTATGCTCATCAGGCAGAATACGGCGGGAAGACAGCAGAAAAGAATCCTTGATTCTCTTCTGCTCACTCTCCGACCGGTTTTCTTCCCCACAAGCGCTATGGTCATACCCTCTCCAAGGAGAGAAAGGATAACCACAAGGGGCACAGGCAGGTCCAGCCTGCCTGTAAGTAGTCCAAGAATCAGAACGACCGCCATGACTTCCATGGGGCGTTTCAAGTTCTTACCTCTTTCTTAATTCACGGATTCCTCTGTTTTATCTGCATCAGCTTCATCAGAATCCGGTATAACAATTGCTTCATTTCTGACATAGAGAATACTATCTCCCTGATTATTCAGGTTGATGATCTTCCCATCCATGGACAGAAGGACCTTGTTCACCCCCGGCACTTCTGTCAGGGAGTTCACGATCGCATAGACAGCCGCTTCCCTGGTAACATCCGTATTGGCACTCAGGAAGTTCGAAGACAGATTCACATAACAGATACCATCTGCAATGGACAGACTAAGAAGGGATGTATCCTTGCTATATGCCGGTTTTGCACCTCCGGTTGTAGGCGTCTTCTGCAGGTATTCCATCACAACTCTGCCAATGGGCACATTGCTGTCATAGCTTACCTTCTTCTCCTCCTTCACCAGTTTCTCGCCCGACGCATCCGGATAATAGAGAGTGAGAGTAGCAAGCTGGGTCGAAGTCTCATCTCCAATCATTCCTAAGACAAAGGAATCCTCTGTCATGGGACCGATCGTGCTTCCTCCTGGCGTTACAAGTGCTGTATGGTCTACCAGAAACTCTACGCTCTCGACTTCTTCTATCTGGAGTAAAGTCTTAACGATAGCTGCACGCACCAGGGTTTCCTGGGTTCCGGACAGATTCAGATAAGAACGGTTAAAGGAGACCGTCAGTCTACCGGTTCCTGCATTAAATACATAGTCCTGTACCGTAATTCCATCTGGTATGGGACGGATCATATCGCTCTCATCTGTGCTCTTCTGCATCTCAATCAGAAGATCGGAGATCTTCTCATTCGTATCAATTCCCGAAGGCGTATAAGCTTCTTCTGCAAGAGCTGTCTTATCTCCGTTCAGATCATAGATCACAAAGCCTGCATCCTCTTTCATCGAGTCATCTGAAAAGCTGCTAAGCTTACCGCATCCCGAGAAGATGCCAAGGAGAAGAAAGATGGCAAGAAGTGCGCCTGCTCTATATTTATTCCGAATCATGCCAGGTCCTCCTTCTCTATATAACGAAGGGGAAGACGGACATCGAAGGTCGTTCCATGATCCACCTCAGAAGATACGCGAATCTCGCCATGGTGCAGCTTGATCACATTGGATGTAATCGCAAGACCCAGACCTGTACCACCGATCTCTCTGGAATGGGACTTATCGACACGGAAGAAACGCTCGAAGATGCGGTCGATGGAATCCGCGGGAATACCCATACCGGAATCTTCAACACGGATATAACAATACTGATGATCTGAGTTCAGAGAGACATGTACATAACCGCCTTCATGGTTGTACTTAATACCGTTCTCTATCAGGTTCATAAGGGCAAGCGTGAGTTTTGTTTCATCTACTTCGGCTATTACCGGACGAAAAGACTCCAGCACCAGTTCCACCTGGGAATTCTCCGCCAGAGGGCGAAGTCGTTTCAGGAGAGACTCCATCATGTCATTCATAACAACAGAGCTGATATTCATATTCACTCCGGACCTGTCTAACTTTACCAGAGACAGAAGGTCATTAATGACATTATTCTCACGGTCGATCTCACTGGTGATATCTCCCATGAATTCCCGATACATCTCAATCGGTGCTGCATCGCCCATGGAATTGATCGAATCCGCAAGTACCTTTATGGATGCCAGTGGGGTCTTCAGTTCATGAGAGACATTGGATACGAATTCGTTACGGGATTCATCCATATCCTGCATCTTCGTGTGATATGCGTTAAAAGCTTCGCTGATATCCACGGCCTCTGTATAGCCCACAAGAGGAAGACTGGTCTGAGCCTCTTCCTGGGCCTGGCGAATTCCAGCCGCAATCTTTTTAAGACGCATGGTCATATGACTCGAGCACAGAAGGGCGAAGGCCAGGGAGACAATAATGGAGATCAGGATCACTTCCCAGGAGACATCTGTCATGAAGGCTATATTCTGTGAGATATAAGATGCTGACTTCACCACAAGAAGCACGCCTAAGACACTGCTCTCTTCGTCGCTGACATCAACCGGCTCTGTATCATTACCCAGGCTTCCCTTGCTGATTGTCATCTTCTTCTGCGTATCAGCCAGGCTGGCAAGAGCCGGAATCGGCACTGCCACGATCAGATTATTACCGGATCTGTCATAGTAGGAATTACCGCTGCCATTAGCAGCCTGCACTACATTTCTCCAGAGCATTGTCTTGCCCTGGTCCACTCCGTAGGTATCGGAGACAACCACCAGGGAGGAATCCATGACCATGATTCTTCCGGAATAGGCATTCGCCAGTGCTGTAAACTCTGCATTCAGGAAGTCCAGGCTCGGATCCTGCAGGTATCCTGTTGTTGCAATCTGTGTATTCAGAGACATGGCGATGGAATTCACAGAAGAGATATCCGACTGAATCTGACGACTCTCATACAACTTCAAAAAGCCGGCTGTAATGGCAATAGTCGGCACTAGAAATGACATAATAATCACTAGAAAAATTCGTAGATGAAGACTCTTAAGAGTCCGAAGCAGGGTTTGCATAGAACCTCCGTAGATTAGAGAATTCGCTTATTCCAGCGTGTCTTTTTATTATAGCCCCAATCTGACGGAGGATTCAATCTGAAAACTAGCGGGTAATCTCCCTGATGATCTCATCACGGAGGTCATCATAGTGGGGTTCGGTAAGACCGAAGTCCATCTCTTTCCAGGACCAGACAGCGGAGCCAATCTTATACTTACGGAAGAGGCTTGTGGTATCACGGAACCAGTTCAGGGTATCTTCTAACGGTGCGCGGTCAATGACACCATACTCACCGCAGTAGAGCTGAACGCCATAGCGATCTGCAGTTGTAATTGCATCCGACATAACCTCTTCCAGCCAGTCGATGTCTACTTTTTCTCTGGGATTCTGGACAAGAGGAATACCCTGATCCCCCAGAGCGATACACTGTTCGATATAATCTGCCTTCTTGGCAGGATAATGAACATCAGCTTCCGGATCCATATTCTTCACCCAGTAAGCCTTCTGATGGGTGAAAATCAGAGGCTCATAGAAGTGGAAGGTATAGATGATATTCTCATCAATGGGAGCACCTAAGTACTGCATGGTTCTTGCGCTGTTCCACTGAACGCCACCATAGATGATCGGGGTAAGCGGGGCGATCTTACGAATCTCACCAACGGTACGATGAATCAGAGCATTCCACTCATCGATACAATCCTCTTCTACAACCTCATTCAGAAGTTCAAAAGCGATATTATTGTAGCCGAAGAAGTGTTTTGCAATCTCGATCCAGAGATTTACAAAACGGTCCTTGGCATCCTGATTATTGAAGAGAGAGTTCTTCTCCTTATCTCCTGCATCATTGAAGTCATATCCATACGTACGGTGCAGGTCTAAGATGATATTCAGTTTATATTCCATGCACCAGTCGATCACCTTATAGAGGCGGTCAAAACCACTCTTGCGGTAAGTACCATCCTCTTCTTCGAGTACCGGATAGTCCACCGGCAGTCTTACATGGTCGAAGCCGCTTTTTGCAATCTGAGCAATATCCTGCTTCGAGATAAAAGTATCATAATGATCCTCTTCATAGACACACTGGGACATCCATCCGCCTAAGTTCACACCATGCATCAGTTCCATATCCATTCCTCCTATACCACAGCAGGGATTCTCTCCCCTTACTTCTTTCATTTGATAGTGTGAGTTTCTCACAGAAAGCATCGCAATTCTGTCAGATTTATGATATTTTTATAATAAATATGATGTTAATTTTTAGAAAACGAAAGGCCAAATATGGACGATATCAAAAACACCCTGATCGACCTATATGCAGAGAACACAAAGGCAGATTATCTCCCAGAGCTTGCCTTCTACAACCTGATTGCAGATGCGGACCTCAAAATCGTTCGCGATTATCTTAAACAGCCTTTTAGCAAAACCATCGGTCTCGGTGCCCTCTCCAGGGACCCGCTGCAGAACTTAAAATACCATTTCGTCGTCACCGCAGCTCTGCTCTCTCGTGTCTGTATCGCCCGTGGCATGAGTGTTGCTACTTCCTACCGTCTGAGCGATTTCTACATACAAAAAGCAGACCTGGCGAAAAAGAACGCAGATCTGGACAGATTACATGATGAAATGTGTTTGGATTATGCAAAACAGATGCGGGAAGTGAGACGAGAGCCGGTGCATTCTGCCATTGTTGCCAGATGCATTGATTATATTCATGCCCATATCACTGAGAAAATCGTAATTCATGAACTCGCAGCGCAACAGAATCTAAGTCCGGAGCATCTGTCACGGACCTTCTCCTCGGAGATGCATCAGTCTCTGAGCCATTACATCCGGCAGCAGAAACTACATGCAGCAAAAACTCTGCTATCTTACTCAGAGTACAGTATCGCAGAGATTTCCGAAGGACTCTCCTTCTCCAGTCAGAGTCAGTTTACAGCCCTCTTCCGCCAGGAAGAAAATATTACCCCTTCCCAGTATCGGAAGTATTCCCGCAGGAATTTCTTATAAACTATTGGCGATAATAATATCCAATGCCCCACTTGGTACGAACATAACGGGGTTCACTGGGATTGGGTTCTAACTTCTCACGAAGTCTACGGATATGCACATCAACCGTTCTTGCATCTCCAGGGTAATCATCACCCCAGATCTCGCTCAAAAGAGCTTCTCTGCTATAAGCCTTATCCGGATTCTTTACCAGGAGGTAAAGCATGTCGAATTCCTTACCGGTCAGGTTGATCTCACGGTCCTTTACCAGCACACGTCTGGATTCCGTATCCATCGTAATATCGCCACTGACAAGATTATTCTCATCTGCACTTCCAGCCTTTTCAGGACTGGTACGACGCATGATTGCCTTAATTCTTGCCTTCACTTCAAGGATATTAAAGGGCTTGGTAATATAGTCGTCTGCGCCATAGTCCAGACCCAGGATCTTATCCATATCATCTGACTTAGCGGTCAGCATAACGATGGGAACATTCGAAAATTCACGAATGTGCTGGCAGACTTCAAATCCATCCATCTTGGGCAGCATGACGTCGAGAAGAATCATGTCGTAGTGATTCTTCGTCGCAAGATCGAGTGCTTCTTCACCATCATAAGCAGGATCCACTTCCATGCCATCCTGCTCCAGGCTAAAACGGATTCCTTTTACAATCAGCTTTTCATCGTCGACAACTAATACTTTCTTAGCCATAAAACTTCTTGTCTTTCCATTTCATCAACAAATTCATCTATCTTCATTCAAGATTCCACTTAACGGACCTTGATCTGATCCTTTATCTTGTTATATGCACCCTGCTTAATTCCTGGAATCTGCATAATATCCTCCGGATGCTCAAATGGTCCATTTTCTTCTCTATAGGAGATAATCGAAGATGCTTTGGACGAACCGATACCAGACAGAGTCATGAGTTCTTCCGGTCCTGCCGTATTGATATTCACAAGACCATCCGAGGACTTACCACTGACGCCCTCTGTCCCCGTACCACTGATATCCCCTGCCGCAAGAACCGCAAGATCCTCTGGATTCTGTCCCCTCGAGGCAAGTTCATCGACTTCTTCCCGGGTGAGAACATAGACTCTCTGTCCATCACTTAAGCGTTCTGCCTGGTTCAGATTCCTGTCATATGCATTGGGAAGAAGGCCTCCCGCAAGCTGTATCGCTTCGTAGAGACGACTACCTTCCTTCATCTGATAGACTCCGGGTTCTTTCACAGCACCGGAAACCTGTACAATCCAGTCCTTTGTTACAGACTCAGACGAAGACTTTTCTTCCTTCTGTTCTCTGCTTTGCTCTGCACGCTGTTCTGTACTTTGCTCTGCACTCGGCTCGTCATGACTGTAGCCGATTTCTTTTGCCTTCTCTGTTTTCTCCAGATAAGAGGTATTGCCGCAAGCCATAAGAATAAGCCCGGAAAGCACAATGCATCCAAGCATAAATACAAATAAATGAATTTTTTTCTTCATAAGCCCACCCTTCTCGGGAAGGTCCGCTGCTAGAAATCATTCTAACTTGCAGGATGAAATATTACAAGTATGTTAAGAAAAGAAATCATCAATTGCATCAAAAAAGGATTCCCTGGCAGGAATCCCCTTT
>Ga0256404_1003403_pt1 | contig 32482 bp, 26 predicted proteins | sample RumenRJG_01DNA_FD_185990 | JGI IMG/M metagenome (GOLD analysis project Ga0256404, IMG submission 185990) | Bovine rumen microbial communities from Lethbridge, Alberta, Canada - RJG_01 | ecosystem: Host-associated > Mammals > Digestive system > Stomach > Rumen | place: Canada: Alberta | collected...
GGTTGTGAGATACTGGGTGGAAATGTCTTCAACCTGTCTGCCACGTTCCTTTACGTCACGGATGATTCGTCTGATGATTCTTTCATCCGCATCTGCTTCAACGTAAATCTTGATGTCAAAAAGCGAACGAAGCTCGGGATTCTCAAGAACCAGGATGCCTTCAACAATGATTATCCTTGAAGGCTTAAGCTCTATGGTTTTATCTGTACGGTTGTGCTGTGAATAATCATATACAGGACACTGTACCGATTCTCCCCTTCTAAGGGATTTTAAATGCGAGATCAGAAGATCTGTCTCAAAGGCTTCCGGAGAATCATAATTGTTCTTCTGACGTATCTCAAAGGGGATTCCGTCGTTGGATTTATAGTAATTGTCATGATAAATAACAGTTACCTTGTCTCCGAATTCAGCTTTGATCCTGTTTGTAAATGTAGACTTGCCGGAACCTGAACCGCCGGCGATGCCGATCATAATACAGCTCATAAATATTACACCTCTGTGTTTTTGTTGAAGCAATGCTGCCACAGGAGCGGATTCTGCCGGCGGTATGTTCTGCCTCCGGATCACCTTTCCCGTAGAGTTTCTACATCATTATAATCATATCCATAAGTCCTTTTCAACCGAAGACAAAAGAAAAACCGGGGTAAAACCCCGGTTGTATAAATCCCAGTTATAGTACTGATATATTTAAAAGCTTTGATGATCATTCACCGGACCCGCATGATGTCATGGCCCGTTTCAGGATCACCGGCACATGCCATCCCGGAGACCTTTCACTTCTTCCAGGAAATCCTGCATAGTGCAGAGATCAAAAGGCATCCTAACAGAACGCCCATGGAATCGATCAGAACATCGCTGATCATCCCGGCTCTTCCCGGCACAAACAACTGGTGAAACTCATCCGTAACCGCATAGACAGTTCCCGTTAAAAAAGCCATCCTGAAGGAACCTTTAGGATTCATCCCAAAACTTTTCCGGCAAGTCATGTACAAAAGGGCACCAAGTATCGTGTACTCCGTGGCATGAGCGGCTTTCCTCACAGGGTGGTCTATACTGACCGCAAATTCAACCTGTTTTTCCTTTGGCCATTCCCTGTATCCCCGCACAAAAACCGTACCAATGGTCTCTCCTACATGAAGACTTGTTTCGGTTGAATCATCTGCAGGTTGAGAAGACATCAAAAATATCACAAGCATCCACAACAGGGCCAGCACCGGAAACACCCACCGCTTCCTGCTCTTATTATGATCTTTAGTCAATTCATTCCTCATACATCAATGCTCTTATTTCAACCATAATATCAGACATTAAGATGTCAGTCATATCGTCTCCCACAAAGTCCTATTCAACCAGGCATCTGAGCCCTTACCCTTCCTTACTCTTCTTTCTCCTTCGCGGCGTGATCTGTCTCTTACTGATATAAAGCATAAATGCCGAAAGCAGGAGCATAGTGGCTATCACTTCCGAAATGAGTCTGGCCTCACTGATGCCCATGGCATCCTTAAATATATAGGACACTATGATCAATGCATAACTGACAAAAATGATAACGTAAGCTATGGCATTGGACGCCGCGGTACTGTTCACAAGAGAGCTTCCCATGATTCCTACACTGGTGCAGAAAACCGCCGTTACCGTAAGGGCGCTTATATACTGCAGGACCTCCGTAAGTGTGATGCCTCCGTATATATACACGGTTGAAAGTATGGGTATGGAGGTGATCACCAGAAGGAACAGTGTACTCAGCGCTCCCAGAAACTTGCCGATCACTATATCCCAGGGATCCAACTGCGTCGTAAGAAGCAGACCCAGGGTCTTCCTCTCTCTTTCTCCGGAAATGGACGAAGAGGTGAGAGCCGGAGCTATGAGAAGGATAAGGAGCAGCTCAGCTGCTGCTGCGATATAGTATATCCTCAGGAAATTAATATAGGATATTTCTCCCGTTGCTCTTGCATTTTTCGAAACATAGAAAAGATTTACAAGTACCAGAAAGGCAAGGCAGCCATTTACCAGCGTGATAAGAAAGGGAAGAAAATATCTTCTCACACTTGTTATCTCATCCTTTTTAAAAATCGGACTCAGCTTCATAGTAGGTCACCCTCCTTTCTTCCCTGGCTCCGGTAAGCTGCAGGAATAATGACTCCAGATTTCCTTTCTCACGATGGAAGCCCTTGATATTAACTCCTGCCTCTACCAGTCTTTTGAGAAGTTGCGCCTCATCCCTGTCCGAACCTCCATAGGTGATCAGGAGATCCTTGTTTCGGATACTTACAGACTTCACCATCTTGTCAGCCCGTAATGTGGTAAGCGCAGAACTGAGATTTCCCGAGACAGAAATGATGATGGGGTTGGAAGCATTAACCTGATCAAGTACATCCTCGATTTTTCCTTCCATAACGATTTTTCCCTGATCTATGATTCCTATATCGGTACAGAGCTCAGAAATCTCGTTAAGTATATGGGAGGAAATGACTATGGTTTTTCCGGAATCCGCAAGGTTTGCTATTATCTGCCGGAACTCAAATCTGGTATTGGGATCAAGTCCCGCAGTAGGCTCATCCAGTATGAGTATCTTCGGGTCGTGGATAAGGGCTCTTGCAAGGCTCAGCTTCTGCTGCCCTCCGCGGCTCAGGGAATCCATGTACTGGTTCTGTCTGTCTGCAAGCCCTACCATATTGAGAAGCTTCTGAATGCGCCGTTTGATCTTCGGCTCATTCATATCGTAGCATTCCGCAAAAAAATCCATGTACTCGATGATGCGGAGATTCGGGTAGCTTCCCGTGTAATCAGGAACATATCCTATCCTTCGCTTAAGTCTGCGGACATTGGAACCGGCTTCCATATCATCCACCATAACCACACCCTGATCGGGAAAATCAAGACCGCACATGATCTGGATCGCTGTGGTTTTGCCGGCTCCGTTGGGGCCGACAAAGCCGTACATGGCGCCATCTTCTATGTGCATGGTGAGGCCGTCAAGAGCATTTATATGTCCGTATGTCTTTTTAACATTCTCAAGGGAGATCATCCTGAGACTCTCCTTCCTGTGTTTCAGTGGCAGGAACCGCCGGAGCCATCTCGTCGGCGACTACACTTCCGTCAGCATCCAGCGGAAGCGGTCCCACTTCCTCCTGCTGCTCATCTCCGGTTCCGTTATCAAGTATCTGATTTATGACAGTAACATTTTCCTTCACGGTGACAGTGATCATAGGCAGATACATTCTCTCATCGATGCCGAGATTCTGCTCGCCCGGTGTATACTTCACCACGAGAACATTATCCTCATCAAGGTAGTAGGTAAGCTCCTTATCGGTCAGAACTCCGTCCCCAATATCCACGGGATCAAAGCCTCCGGTACGATTGTTGTAGAAGCTTAAGGAGCCCTTAAATGGTCTCAGATTTCCTATCCTGTGGTTCGGATTTCCGGAATCATCGGAGCTCAGGCTCTCTATGGTGATACTGCTAATGTTATCGCCCTCTCCAAGGTGGTAAGCCAGAACTGCAGGAACCACGCCGGAAATAGTGTTGTCACTGATGTTATAATCTCCGGCTCTTACCTCAGGATCCGTAGACATGACGCTGTAGCTGTACTCATCTCCGACTCTTGTATCAAGCGGAAGAGACGCCACCACCATGCTGACTCCGTAGCTGTCATAGTTAAGCTGATCCGAAAAGCTCAAGCGTTCTCCCAGACCGTTCTCACGGACAAAGCCTACAAGTCTTGCATCCCCGTAATAACCCGCCATGTTGTCGGAAATATAGTATTTCAGGAAGCTGAAATTGGCGCCGTCCGTAACTGTATCCGCAATCCTTTGATAATCCCCGACGGGAACATTGATGATGTCCTTTCCAGACAGATCAACTTCCTCACCTGCTCCGAGTTTCCCTATAAGGATAACCTTTCCATAGATAAGGATGGCTGCGTCGGAAAGCTCATAGTCCGAGTCATTTTTGAGAACACCCTTAACCTTCCCGTTTGAATACACCATATCTGTGGTGAAGCAGCCTCCGGAATTGGGAGTTTTCGTGTTAAACTCAAAATATCTTCCCGTAAAAGTATCGGTATGGGAAATGATTATCTCCGTTTTGTCACGATCATTATTGATGGTGGTATGTCCGGTCTCTGTATCCAATGAAAGCTCCTGGATATCTCCGTTGTAGTCGGATCCCTTAAGCACCGGATATACATAGTACTCGGATTTAACATCAAAGGTATAGGTGCTGTTATAGGGAGACCTTAAATTCACATAATCGATCTCGTTAATGCTGTCTTTGGACACTTCATTTAGCTTTGCGTAGGTAAGGAAGGGACCTGAAAATCTGGTTCCCACACCCATAACCCATATGAGCATGGCCGCAAGGGCTGTGACCACTATAACCCCCGGTCTGTAAAGCCTTATCATGTCATGGGTACGGAGATAGAAATAAAGTCCCGGACCCACCAGAAGCACATAGGCAGACAGAATCGTCACGTAAAACAGCGGTTCAGGGATCTTGCTGAGATCACTCATATTCATGAGAGCCTGGATATCCCAGTAACGCTTGAGACTCCTCTCCGATGCCGCAACAGACAGCTTGTCCAGACGGTTCTGACCAAGTATCGCCTTAAAAAGGTCATCCACATAGAACATCTGATCCGTTGCAAATCTTTGGATATCGCAAAAGTCATAGCCTGAGACTGCTATAGCTCCCGTTCCCTCCGTAACCGTTGAAATGATGGGAACACCGTCGGAATACATTACCTCTCTTCCACGTGTAAGGGTCACGGCAGAAGCATTGAGATCAAGGATATTTTTGCCTGATCCTCCGGAATACTGATCCCCCATATTGAGCTTCATTTCTCCCGGCATAAGGGGCTCTCTCAGATATCCGTCAAAGTAAGGCGCAAGAGCAAAATTCCCCTTTGCTCCTGTTCCGAGAACCAGGACACCGCCCTTTTTAACCCAGTCTATGATGGTTTCAGCCTCGATTTCTTTCATATTCTGAATGTTGTAGTCAGAAATAAAAAGCACATCCAGCTGATCAAGCTCTTTCTTGTCCTTCGGAAGATTATCCGTATCGAGAGTTACGGTTCTTGTGCGGAGGATACCGTTATTGATGCCTACACCTCCAAGATAGGTAAGGGTTTCCGGACTCTGGGAAATGAGTCCGATGATAAGCTCCGCGTCAGAGCCCGCCACGTCAAGACCGACTCGTCTTGAGCCTAAAAGCTCTCCCTTGGAATCCTCGGCAGTCACCAGGATCTGATTTACACCGGAGCTCAGTGATACAGTGGCAGACAGCACGTCCTCTGATTCTCCTTCCACCGTCTTCCTGTATCTGTACTCATAAACACTGTTCTCAGACTCCACCATGTACACATGGATATAACCCGAAAAAGTCTTTTCGCCTGTATTTTCTATGGTAATGCTTAAGGGCAGAAATCTTCCGGCCTTGGCAGTATTCTGATACCCGTAGGTCACGGAAAGATCAATGGTGTCCGCCTTCGCCATGAGAGGAAATACCATCACAAGAAAAAGCACAGCAAAAATAATCTTTATCTTTGAAAGCAGGCGTAAAGAAAGCCTTGCATTATCTTCTGTAGTCATAACCTCTTGAGTCATGATTGTGGGATTCAATATTTCTGGATTCAAAATTCTCTTTCCCTTCCTCAAAGTGGATCTTCAGCTTAACGGTAAAAACCGTTCCCGAAAGATCGGAAGATACCGAAACCGCACCATGATGCATATCGGTAATGTTTTTAACGATGGCAAGTCCCAGGCCCGTTCCACCGGGACCGTTCTGAGTGGTACGGCTGTGGTCGGTTCTGTAAAATCTGTCAAAAATAAGAGGCAGTTCCTTTTCCGGGATCACATAACCGTAATTGACGATCTTTATGGTGACGATCTCTTTGTCGGCACGGAGGTTGACCTTAACTCTCTTACCCTCTTTACCGTACTTGATGGCATTGTTGATAAGATTGTCAAAAAGCCTGGCCAGAAGATCTCCGTCTGCTTCTATGATCTGGGAGCCGGTATTGGAAACATAATCGTAGCTTAGCCCGTTCTTGGCGAAATTCGGATAACTTTCCTCCAGAAGCTGTGCAAGGAGCTTCACTATATCAACCTCTTTGATGTTCAGATTCACTTTTCCGTAGGATATTTTGGTGAAACCGAAAAGCTCCTCTATGAGCTTCTGAAGTCTCTCTGATTTGTTATAGGCTATATCCAGATACTTTTGTCTCATTTCCGGAGAAATGCTGTTATTCTTTCTGAGAAGCTCTAGATATCCGATGATGGATGTAAGCGGAGTTCTCAGATCATGGGCAACATTGGTGATAAGATCCGTTTTTGACTGTTCTGAATTTCGTTCCTTCTCGATGAGATCCCTGATATCCTTTTCCATACGGCTGATGTTTTCGGCAATTTCAGTAAGCTCTCCCTCACCGGTGACATCAAGCTTTGTGGTGAGATCCCCTTCCGAAATCTGCTGCACCGCATTGGCGATGGTCTCAATGTCTCTTGCCGTTTTCCTCTGCATCATCAGAAAGATAAAAGAAAAAACAGCTATTCCGAACAGCACAAAAAGAAGGACACTTATCGTAGACCCGAAAGCAAAACGTTTCACTGTCTGCGAGTCGTTTCCCGTCTGATAAAGAAAACTTGTGATGGCTGTAATATTGGTGACCAGAAAGACCTCAAGAACTGCAGTGATCACTGCCGAAACGCCTATATTGGCGATAAGCTGCATCATATAACCGCGGCCTGTACTGAGTCTGCCGGTGCTTTGTTTTTTTTCGTTATCCAAGGCTTTGTCTCACCTTTCAATGATTTGTCCATTCAGAAAACTTAATGGCGGGCGCAAGCCTGACACCCATCCCTTGCATTTTCCTCAGGTATAACAATCAAAGTTCTAAAACTAAAGCCGGAGGAACTCCTGCATCCGCAGTGCTCCGTCCGGCTTAAATCACTTTTCAATCTTATATCCAACGCCCCAAACGGTGGTAATGATCTTGTTTTCTCTGCTGTCTTCCTTCATCTTTCCGCGGAGACGACGGATATGTACCATAACTGTGTTGTTGGCCTCATAAACCTTTTCGTTCCATACCTTCTCAAATATCTCATCTGTAGAGAATACCTTACCCGGATGAGATGCCAGAAGGAAGAGTATATCAAACTCAATAGGTGTAAGCTTTATATCCTCTCCGTCAATGATAACCTTATGATTATCCTTATTGATAGTCATATTGCGGATGGTTATCTCATTGTTTGTAAACTGGTTGGCAGCGTTCGGATTTAACTGTGTATATCTGCGAAGCTGTGACTTGACTCTTGCTGTGAGCTCAAGAGGATTAAAGGGCTTTGTAACGTAATCGTCAGCTCCTCCGGTAAGTCCCACGATCTTATCGAGATCTGTAGACTTTGCTGAAAGCATGATAACGGGGATATTGGACTTCTCACGTATCTTCTTACACATCTCGAGACCGTTCATACCCGGCATCATGATATCAAGGAGTACCAGGTGAATCTCCTGCTCATCCAGGATCCTTAGTCCGTCATCGGCGTTATAGGCTTTGAAAACCTTATATCCGTCGCTCACCAGATAGATCTCAACAAGCTCGGCGATCTCCTTTTCATCATCTACTACAAGAATATTAATCTGTGGCATAACTACTCCTTTTGTCTTTTACTTCTTTATATCCTTATGTTCTATAGGTTTGAATAACTTCTTTTCCGACTTCTTACGGCTCTTAAGCATTTTTGTCTGCTCCAGGGCTTCTTTGCACTGCATTTCCTGAGAATTGATCTGCTTTCGTCCTCTCAGGTCAGGGTGATGATACTCCCCTTTCTCATCCATGATGGAGGCCTTGACATTATCCGCAAGTTCCAGATCCAGGATATGCTGAAGTCTGTTCTGAATGTCTTTATCGTGAACAGGGAACACTATCTCTATACGCCTGTCAAGGTTTCTGGGCATCCAGTCTGCACTTCCGAGATAATACTCCGGATTGCCTCCGTTTTCAAATCTGAATATGCGGGCATGCTCAAGGAAATATCCGACTATGGATCTCACATGTATATGATCGCTCAACTTTGGTATGCCGGCTCTCAGACAGCATATGCCACGAACGATAAGGTCAATCTCCACACCGGCCTGACTGGCCTCATAAAGAGTTCCTATAACCTCAGGATCGCAGAGTGAGTTCATCTTTGCTGTTATTTTAGCAGGAAGCCCTTTCTTTGCGTTCTCTATTTCCTTACGTATTTTTTTCAATACCCACTTTCTGAGCCATAAAGGTGCCAGGATAAGCTCATTCCAGTTCTCGGGTTCCGAATATCCGGAGATCATGTTGAAGAAATTGGAGGCATCCTCTCCGAACTCGGGACGGCAGGTGAAGATACCAAGATCGGTATAAAGCTTGGCCGTGCTGTCATTGTAGTTTCCGGTCGCAAGATGAACATACCTGCGGATTCCCTCTTTTTCCCTGCGGACCACAAGGGCTATCTTACTATGAGTTTTCAGTCCCACAAGTCCGTATATAACGTGAGCTCCCGCTTTTTCAAGGCGTTCCGCCCACTGGATATTGTTCTCTTCGTCAAAGCGTGCCTTAAGCTCTACGAGGGCGGTAACGTCCTTGCCGTTTGCGGTTGCCTCCTCCAGAGCCTTTACTATAGGTGAATTACCCGACACTCTGTAAAGGGTGATCTTTATGGCCAGGGTTTCCGGATCCCTTGAGGCATCCTTGATAAGCCTTACAACCGAATCAAAGGTTTCATACGGTACGGTCTCAAAGATGTCCTTCTGCCTGATGCATTTGAATATGGAACCTTCATTTTCAAGAGCAGGCACCGGCTGCGGAACATACTGCGGGGTCTTCAGATGCTCAAAGCCTTCCACATTATAAAGCTTCATAAGGAAGGTGAGATCCAGAGGACCGTTGATCCTGTAGACATCGTTCTTGTTCTCAATGGCAAGCTCTTTACGGAGTACCTTGAGAAGCCGCTTATCTATCGTATCCTCAACCTCGAGACGCACCACTTCACCCCAGCGGCGCTGCTTAAGCTGTTTCTTTATCTCTTCAAGAAGATCCGTTGCCTCCTCTTCGTCGATACTGAGGTCGGCATTTCTCATGATCCTGAACAAATGGGTAGACACAATCTCATAGTTCGCAAACAGCAGTCCCATATTACGCTCAATGATTTCTTCCAGCAATATGAAGACCTTCTGCTTCTTTCCGTCTGCCAGGGTTTCCTCCGGGAGCTCCACAAGACGGGGCAGGGTATTGGGCACCTGTACCATCGCAAACTCAAAGTTGTCCTGGGTGATGTCGAGACCTGCTGCCTTTTTATGTTTCTTGCCGATAATGCTCTTTCCCTTTACCTTCTTGGGTTTAACCAGGGCCGCAATATTCAGGGTCCTGTTAAGCACCAGCGGGAAGGGTCTCGAGGAATCCACCGCCACCGGGGTAAGGACAGGATATACCTGCTCCTTAAAATACTTGTCAATGAATCCGGCTTCAATATCATTAAGCTTTTCATGCTCTGAAATAAGATAAAGTCCCTGATTCCTGAGGGCAGGCAGTATAGACCTGTTGTAGGTTGAATACTGCAGGCTCATAAATCCCTGAACCTTTTCCGAGATGGCATCCAGCTGCTGCTGCGGTGTCATACCGGCTATATCCTTCTTCAGATATCCGGCATTAACCTGATCCTTGAGAGAAGCCACTCTGACGGTATAGAACTCATCCAGATTGGAGGCGGTAATGCTTAGAAATTTAAGTCTCTCAAACAAAGGCTCGTCATGATTCCTTGCCTCATAAAGGCAGCGGGCATCAAAATCAAGCCAGCTTAATTCACGATTTGTGTAGTTACCCGGATCAAAAACATTTTTAGTATTAAATGCCATGGCAAACTCCCTTATCAGTAGTTACCGAGTATCCTTAATTCTGACACCTGATCTCCCATGCCGGAAATAGCATTGATAACATTTGGCATGTCAAGTCTTCCTTCGATATCAACAAAAAAGCGATACTCAAAGATGTGTTCCGGAATAGGACGGGATGAGATCATGGTCATATTGACATCATTGAAAATAAAGTTTCCGAGGATGTTGTACAGAGCTCCCGGCTCGTGCTGAGCCTCAAAGCAGAGACTTATCCTCTTTGCCTTATCGGTGTAAACCTTGTCCTTTCCGATAACGAGAAATCTTGTGGTGTTGGTTTTCTGCCGGTTCACGGATTTCTGAAGGATCTTAAGACCGTAAAGCTCAGCAGCTCTTTCTGAGGCTAATGCAGCTATCGTTGCATCTCCCTTATCTTTCACGTACTTTGCGGCAACGGCTGTATTGATGACCGGCACAGACTTTATATCCGGATGTGAATCAAAAAAGTCGCTGCACTGTCCCAATGCCTGAGGGTGGGAATATACTTCCTTAAGTCCCGAAACGGAAGCTCCCTCTACACCCATAAGTGCATGTTCTACCTTTAAATCTACTTCCTCTATTATAGCAAGTTCGGGATATTTTATCATCAGGTCAAAATTATCCGATACCACGCCATGACTTGAGTTTTCAATAGGGATAACCGCATAGTCGGCTTTCCCTCCCCTCACCATGTCCGCTGCGTCCTTCCATGTATGAACGCTTTCTATGTCATAGTCTGTGCCGAAACATTGGAATGCCGCAAGCTGGGCATAGGCACCTTCAACGCCCTGATATACAGCCTTCTTTCCGGCTTTATCTATCTCACTTATCTTTATGAAGCCGGAATCAAAATTCTTTCCATGCTGAGACATGATACCGAACTGGAGTCTCCGGGATATGGTCATCATCTGACGGTAAAGCTCCTTTATGGCCTTCCTGTCAAAATCACTGTCCAGATAAGACGCTACTGTTTCCAGCTTCTCCTGTTCCCTTGCCGGGTCAAATACAGCCTTTCCGCTGCCGATCTTTATCTCGGCAACCCTGGCGCAGAGATCCATGCGTTTCTTGTAAAGCATGGTAATGTCTCTATCTATGATGTCAAGCTGATCCCTGATATCCAGAAGTGTCTCTTTGTTCTCCATGTGTCGGTCCCTTTCAGTCTCCTTATTTTGTCTTTAAGCTTCTTTTGCTTTTAATTCCTTTATGCCCTCTATAACCTTGTCCCTGGCATAGCTTCCGATATGATTCTTCTCATCTTCCGTAAGCTCACTCATAAGTATCGGTTTACCGATCTTTACTTTGACATGCTGAGGGTGAATAAAAGGAAAATGGGATTCCAGAACCTCTCTTGTGTGTATCATCGAAATCGGCACTATCTTGCAGCCGGTTTTCTCTGCGATCTTGAAGGAGCCTTCCTTGAAAGGCAGCATCTCCTCTTCCGTCTCACCATGAGAACGTGTTCCTTCGGGATAAATGTAGATGGAAATACCGGCCTTAACGTACTTTATAGCTGTAAGGATCACCTTAAGTGACTGTCTCAGGTCATTTCTGTCTATCATGAGGCAGCCTGCATAGTCCATCCATCTTGCCATAGGCTTTATCTTCTGCATCTCGATCTTTGCAATAAAGCCTGTCGGTCTGTCTACAAGTGTGTAGCCTATAACCACGTCAAAATAGGAGCGGTGATTGCCGACAAACATAACTCCTTCTTCCTTTGGAATGTTTGTAAGGTTCTCCATTCCTTCAACCTCATAGGTAACCTTGCAGGAATCAAGTATGTTACGGAACAACACCTGCACCTTATTGAGAGTTGCAAGGGATCTTTCTCTTCTGTCCTCTATTTTCTCTATTTTTTTAGCATTGAACATATCAGCAATTGTGAAGAAAAAGATCAAATGTGCCAATGCAAATATTGTGTATATCATGAATTCCTCCTGAATCTTGAATTAAAGAACGTCGGAAAAATGCGGGCGCACCCGTTTGAAAAATCCGAGTCCCATGAAAAATATGATGAGTGTGACTGCCCAAAAGTAAATGCTCAGTGTCGGTCTCATCCAGAACGGATCCCCTGTAAGCATTGAATCACGGTACCCTGCGACTATGTAATAAAACGGGTTTAACTTAAGTACTGTTCCGACCCAGGGTGCACGGCTTGTGAACAAGGTCTCATCATACATGATGGGGCACATCCAGATGCCGAACTGAAGCATTATCCCCACTATCTGCTGCATGTCCTTGAAAAAGACATTAACGGCGCTTGTAAGATAACCGAGTCCCAGTGCCAGAACGGAAGCCGCAAAGCTGTAGTACAGGATCTGTATCCAGCTTGGCTGTGGCATCTTTCCTGAGATGAGATATGCCATAAGCATGATAACTATAAAGCAGAGGTGTACAAAAAAGCAGGATGCAAGCTTTATGATGGGCAAAAGCTCCACCGGGAATACAACCTTCTTCACCAGATAGCTGTACTCATGAAGTATTCCTGTTATGGTGTTCATGGCTTCACTGAAGTAAAACCATGGAACCAGTCCGGGGATGAGCCATATCACGTAGCTGGTATTCGGAACCGGCGGTGCCGACTTGAAACCGTAGGGTCCGAATATAAAAGCATAGATAACTACAGTCACAAGAGGCTGGACAAACATCCAGATGATTCCGAAATAAGATCCCACAAATCTTTTCCGGAAATCCGACTTTGCGAGATCCAGGATCATTCTCCTTCTCCCGATGATATCCTTTATCAGTTCTTTTAAATATTTCATATATTCACTAAGGCATTTTCCAAATGCCTTTCTATCTGCTCCTAAAAAATTCTTAATAATTTATTATATCACATTATTCTTATCGAATATTTATAAAAACTCGTTATTCAGAGATAATATGCAAATTTGACAGCTCCTTAGTAGTCTATTGATATAACTGCTGCGTCCTAACCCCGGAGGCTGTATTGACTAAGGTAAACAACGATGTTATCATACTAATTGAAAAGAAGTGCTACCGGCAGACGGTTAGCTCTCAAATGATTAGTTAAAAAAGTAACCGTTCAGTTTGCGAGGCTGAGGGCGGTTACTTTTTTGTTATCTTATAAACAATTGTAGCAAACATACATTCGCAAGTCAATTATCCCATGATTTGTGATCAACCGTTAATCATTAACCTATCATTTATCATTTTGATCACTTTGTTTTGGAATTTCCCAACTGTGTATTCGTATATCCAGGACGCGGAAAACAAAGCTATCAAAGTGGCAATTGCCAGAATCATGAATTCTTTGCTGTAGGATATACGATTTACCATCAACACGTAAAGGTGCAGTGAAAAGCAGGTTATGAGTGGAAAGTGTATAAGGTAAATGGAAAAGTTGGAGGGAGCCAGAATTTTCAAGGGTTTTATCTCCAATGCTTTTTGAAGTACCGACGAATGCATTATTCCAAGAATAAGAAAAAAGCTGAAACCTATTACCCAGTACATACTCCACTTGAAGTATTCGCTTACCGCCGGAAAGTGAGCATTCATAAACGGATATACTATTCTGTTAAGACCACCGGCATCCAGAAAGATGGGCAGCAGCGCCATAATCATGAATAGGATATCATTATCCTTTTTAATAAGTTCATGCACTCTCATCAACACTACACCCATGAGCACCAGATGAAAGTGAAAGAAGTTTGGCTCCGGAAGATGGAAAAAGCTGTAAATCAAAACCAGGAGACAGGCGATATCATAAATCATCACTGCCGACCCTGATCCGCTTGAAATTCTCTTCTCTATAAGTCCCCGTACGAAATTATATATAAAGATAAAACAGGTCCCGAAGAAGATGTACTTCATCATCCATAAAGGCCCATTCAGTTCACCGCTCATGGTGAGTGAGGCGGTGATAAGTTCCTTCAGAGTCGGAGCATGATTGTAATAAGTCCCCACCCAGCTGTTGTGAAGAAGCTGGCTGGAAATTACAGTTGGAAAACCTATAGTGTAGTAGACCACAAACGCAATCAGGTTTATGAAAAAAAACGGGATTACAAAACGTAAATATCTGGTAATAAGCTGTATTACCAGCTCCTTAAAAGACTTTATCTTTTTGTGCGCCGCAAGAAACCCTGACAGCATGCAGAAACCGTAAAGTGCAAGATTTGAATCCACCAATATGGAGAGCGGTGGCTGGAAAAGCACCTGGAACCCCGGCTTCAGATCCGGTTTAACCTCACACATAGTCCAGAACACACCGGTAAAATGAGCCCAGAAAATAATAAGACAAAAAATATACTTAACTGAATCAAGATAATAAAGCCTCTTTGAAGCTGATTTCTCTGACATAAAAACCTCTTAAAAAAGTTATCTGTTTCATAAAAAGCCATACCTGATATGCTTCTATTTAGATAACTTTACTAATAACATATCCAATCCACAATAAACAAGTGATATGAGCAACAATGCCCGTATATTTTATCAGCAACAGAGGAAAATGCAAGGGATGTGCGCCGGCCGAGGAGATATAAAAGTTTAACTGCCACCCCTTATATGATATGCTTTGGATATTGAAAAGATTTTTATGAAATTCAGGGGGCATATATCGGATGCTTAAACTATATAAGATATATTTTCTGACAATTCTTTTTATGGGCATGCTTTTCACAGCAGTGCTCCCGCCGCTTTCGGCACCGGACGAAGTACTTCATTTTGTCGGAGCCTACGAACTTTCAAATAAGCTAATGCTAAAACCATCAAGGGACACAGACGGAAATGTCATCATACGAAAAGAGGATGAGTACATCGTAAATTGGCCCGGTGATAATGACTGGAACAAAGCGACGGTTATCGGTCAGACACTGGATTCCTCAGTTTACAAAGAAATACACAATTATGGCTTCTTCGGTGTAAGAGAAGAAGGTGAAAGCATCACCCTGCAGCAACCGGTGGCAACAACTCCCCTTGCATATCTTATGCCTGCCATGGGAATCACTCTGGCAAGACTCCTTCACCTAAGCGCTTTCGGACTTCTGTTTCTGGGAAGATTTATGAACCTATTGCTTTTTTCGGTTCTCGGAGCGCTTTCCGTGAAAAGGACTCCCGTCGGAAAGAAAGTATTTTTTGCAGTATCTCTTTTCCCAATGACCCTTGAAATCACTGGAAGCTACAGCTATGACTCCTATATCATAGCGCTGAGCTTTTACCTTACGGCGGTAATCCTTGACCACGCAATCGGAAGCGAATACCGTACCATCACCCTAAGAGACATCGTAGAGATGGGAATCCTGGCTGTACTTCTTTCTCCCTGCAAGATGATCTACGCAACACTTTTTGCCCTGTGTCTTATGATCCCAATTAAAAAGTGGAAGAAACCAAGCCTTATGAGATGGGGCACGACAGTTCTTCTTATCGGGGCACTTATAATCGGCTCCATAGTCCTTGTGAATCTCCGTGAAGTGCTCCGATATGTCAATGCTTCCGGCGTGACTCAGGCACCGGAACTCACTTCTTCGGGAGAGGTAAACACCGTAAAGCTTCATGATCTTTCGGAACTTATCCAGGATAAAACTTTGGTGTTCCGCATCATCAGAAACACCTTCCAGATCCTGGGAACCCAGTATCTGGGCACCACAGTCGGCATGTGGCTGGGAGCCTTTGACAGAGGTCTGACAACACCCACACCTTTCCTTTTCATATTCTGGATAGGTGCGATATTTACCGGTGCTTACGACTCGGAGGAACCGGTTCCTGAAATATGGAAGAGACTTATCATGGCGGGCACAGCTGTATTACTAACCTTTATACTACTAACCAGCATGCTGCTTTCCTACACCCCGGCAGACACCTTCTACATCTTAGGTGTCCAGGGAAGATACTTCCTCCCCTACCTGCCGGTACTGCTCCTATGCTTCCGTTCAAAGTGGATCAAAAGTCTTATGAGAAAACTTAACGCCATACCAGGAAAAGGACTTTCTCAAAATGTAACAGTAGCAATCCCAAAACTATTTCTTATTTTAGAAATCGTGATGGATGGAATAGTCCTCGCCGGATGCTATCATACTGTAGTTTCAAGAGTACTATAGTTCATTCGAGACCTAAGTAGTCCAGAGCCGGAGGGCAGCTGTTTTAAAACAGCTGTCCTCCGGCTCTTACTTACTTCCCTCGTATTTCGTTTTTTATTCTGTCAATCATGATGCCCACAAGCATCGGTACCACCACCGGCACCACCAGATAAAGCACCCACCACTGCTGAGATAAAGGTGAAGGATACTGCGACAGATCCATACCCGGATCCCTGTAGTAGAATTTCCTAAGCAGCATATCCAGCATCTTGAAAACAAAGATGTGGAGCGCCATGATATCGAAGCTGTATTTACCTGCAGCCGCAAGAAGCACTGCAGCAGGATTCGGTCCCTTACTAAACAACGGGCACGCTTTAAGCTTACTCTCTTCCGGAAGCTTAACACTAACCTCTGCCCTCTCAACAAGCTTTGAAAGCATGATGGTGAAGATAATGCCCAGAACTCCGCCAACATAATACCAGCCGCCAAAAATGTACTGGCTTGCAAGATCGAACCATATCCCCGCATCTATGAATTTATTGAAGATAAAGAAAATCAATACCACTGCCGGGATCATTATGGGCCATCCAAGCTTTTCCTGCCAGTCGGGAAGGTATTTCTTCATGAAATATCCAAAAACAAAAAACGGCTCTATAACAAAGGCAAGCTCCATATGGTATGAGACATTTATGCCTTTATCCACTGCATATAATCCTATGATCAGGCACAAAAGAGACATCGTCACAATGCTGATATTCTTAGAGGTCTGATATTCCTGTGATACAGATTTTTTTCGAATGTTCGCGAGATTCACAAGCTTTTTCACGTCTCTGTGTCCCGCTTTATATTCCGCTGCGGAAGTAACCTTTGATGTTTCCGCAGCCTTATTCGGATTTTTCTCCTCTTCCGAAGAGGCTCCCGCAAAAGCTCCGGAAATCTTGTTTGAAAGATATATAACTCCCGCAAAAAGCACCGATCCCAAAAGCCACAAAGGCACGAACCACATGGGTCCGGAATAAAGCTCAGGTCTTTCGAAAACCATACTGCTCATGATGGATCTCAGATACCCGGGCCCGTCATATATTCCAGAATCAGGTGTCATGAGACCGTGGACCACACAGTAATTATGCGTAAGAGCAAAGAAAATGCAGTACAGCATGTACCTTGGCCAGGTGCCCTTTATACGTTTTCCGAGATATCTGAAGGGATCCCGTCCATACTTTTCTTCATTAAAAAAGTATCCTGTGACAAAAAAGAAAAGAGCCAGATGGAAAAGATATACTATGGCACCGCCAACCTTTCCGGTATGCCCGAAAACGATAAACACTATTCCGAAGCCCTTAAATATATCCCATAAAAGATATCTTTGTTTCTCACCCTTAACTGATGTCATTTCCCTCACCCTGTTCTGATGTATGGATTTCTTCTGACGGATTTTTATCCTCAAGTCTTTCCTGAACCCTCACTGAAGAGACTTCCCGATCAGCTGTGGATTTCAATGTCTTCTCATCCACTTCATTCTTTTCCTTAAGTGCCAGCTCCTGAACCAGATTTCTGAGCTTGTCCTCAAGAGAGCTCACCCTCATGCTCATGGAAAAAAGTCTCATGATGAGGATAAATATCATGAAGAGGAACAGGAAGTTGGCAGTACTGTAGATTCCGAGAAGTCCTGCCAGGGTATCCGGCACCACAGGGAATACCGCAAATACCACAAACATGAACACCAGAAGTATCCAGAAGATAGAATCCTCAATATTCAGTTTTGCCTTGTGTATACGGTTAAGTACCACTGTCAGGGTTCCGACAGATGCAACCACCAGCACAGCTCTGAAAAGCGGCGTCATCATAATACTATCTCTCCTAAGCAAAAGTTTTTTTGGGCTTTTTCGTCATACAGCCAACGGCCCATAGATCCCCAATAATAGTAATTATTCCAAACTATCCCATCAGTTATTATATGGTTTTATTGTATCTTAAAATGGGGGAACGGTATAAATTCACTTTTCCCAATAATTTTTGTTCATTGTAAATCTCATTATGGTTTTCTTTGAAAGCTTTTTATAGTTTTTTCCAAGCCGGAAGCCTATATACTTGCAGCCGGAAATCCATATAAGCCTCACAACAGAAAAAAGCTTTCCCTTTTTCATAAGTGCAGCCGCATTACCCTTTACAAGCTTAATGCCTTCGCCCTCTGACTTAAGGCCACCGAATACCTCCGGATGATCCGCCTGGGAAACCCCGAGATCGAAGTTTCTTCTCAGCTGCTGCATGCCGGTGTAATTATGTGCATGGAAAACCGCTGCTTCGGCACAATAGGCACTGGCGAAACCCGCCTTAAGCATCTTGCAGCAGTAGATCATATCCTCATTAAAGATAGTATGGTCAATAAATCCACCAAGCCTGTCAAAAACATCTCTTCTGTAAAGGCAGCAGACATTGGACTCAAAATAGGTCTTGATGCCAAGACGCGGCAGATCCTCTACGGTTTTCACAAAGGACTTTACGGGATAGTTGAAGCTTCTCGAATACTTCTCATCCTCCGAGCTCTCTCCAGTCGCAAGCTGCCTTCCGTAAACCGCACCGATTTCCTTTTCCTGTGATGACTCCATCATCCTGACAAGATTTTCAATCAGATATTCATCCTTCGGCACCGCATCGTCCGTCATCATAAGAAAATAATCCGCACGGGATTTGGAAACCCCGAGATTTCTGGTGGCTCCATGATCAAATTCTTCAGCAGAAATGTTCGTAACGGAAACATTGTCATAATCCCGGAGGAGACTTATGTCCAGGTATTTTTCTTCCGTGTTAACGATGATCACACGGTTTACAGGATAAGTCTGCCTGCGGAGCATCTCCTGCTGCCTTATGAACTTGGATCCCGGTTTGTAGGTCGGGATGATAACATCAACTGTTTTCATTAGCATTCCTTTATTTTCTGATATCCCTGGTTGAAACAAAAGTATATGCCGAAAAGATCACCGTCAGTATAGACATTAGCATAACATAGTTAAGGGCGCCTCCGAACATACCCTGTGTCCTGACCATGGGGCCTGCGGTTAATACTGCCACCGCAGCCGTCATCACATATCCTATAAAAATCTGAAGCTGTTTACGAACGGTCACGAGAATGTAGTACATGACATTGGCAAAGGCATAAAGCGAGCCGCCGGCTATGAGAAGTACAAAGGTCATAAATTCGGACCGAAGCTTCCCTTCAGCGGAAGGTCCCAGAAGAAATTCAAATATTCCGAGGCCGAATCGTCCGAAGATAAAGGTCAAAACCAGTATCAAAACACTTAAGACCGCAACCGCCTTTACCATGTAAAGGCAGGTATGGTCAAATGCCCTCTTGTTTTTCTCGCTGTAGTAGGTCGCAAGCTTTGTAAGCATCGGTCTGATAAGAAAATTCGCGATGAGATAAATAAAGGATGTGGGCATAAAAAGTACATTAAAGTACCCGGAAGCCGCATCCGAAAGCTCGGCATCAATGGCATACTTTGAGGCTGAGAAAATGTAAAAGTCCACAAAAACACTCAGAAACAAAAGGGCTGTCGAAGAAATGAGCTCATAGGATTTTTTATATTCATGAGCCGTAGGCGCGAGTCCCTTTCCGAGAACTCTCACCGCAAAAAGTCTTGTTCCCATTATCTGCATCACGTCTGCTGCCGCAACTGCAATCAGAAGATTTCCCGACACAAGCAGTACAAGAAGCAATGTCATAACCGAAAGACTTGTTCGAAATGCAAGAGACTGTCCGGTTCTATACAGCTTTTCCTGCCTCTGAAGCTCTGACTCATAAACATCGGCATAACCGTCTATAATCTTATATAAAGACAGTAGCACAAGAATAAGTGACTTATGGATATCATAATTTCCTTCTACAATCTGTATACTGACAAACAAAATGCTTCCCAAAAAAGCAAGCATCGAGGTAATCCGTCTCGTAAGGAGATAATCAGAAAAGCTGAACTGCCTTTTCATGTCAGTTATATGAAACGGTCTGATTCCGAAGTAGGAAATGATGAACATCTGCTGTCCGAGGGTGGAGAAGCCGAAGCCGAATATTCCTCCCTCCGAGGGGCCTGCGATTCGTATCACCGCAAAGGCAAGCACGATGGAGGCCATTGCATAGATGAGACTGCCCAGCGCATTCCATATAAAATCCCTGTTGGATTCAGTAATGATATTTTTCATGAATCTTACCTGCTGCTCTGGATGACCAGTATGGATATGAGCATCCTTGCCATATATTTCATTGCATTCATGGGCTTCAGATAGGATTCTCCCGCCAGTCTGTCATCTATAGTTACGGGAGCCTCGGTTACCTTTGCACCCTTTTTTATCAAAAACGAAATGGTATCCGGTTCCGGACCGTAATTCAGTCTGTTGGCAAAGCTGTCAATCACGCGGCTGCTGTACATCCTTAATCCGCAGGTGGGATCTGTGATGGTTTTTCCGGTGGTGATCTTTATGGCCATGGATATGAGCCTGGAGCCTATCTCCCTCATTGATCCGCCCTTTTTCTTTTCCAGAAAACGGGAACCCTGAACTATGTCAAAATCCCCATCCTTCATCTTCTCGTACAGGGATTCTATATCCTCGGCACGATGCTGTCCGTCTCCGTCAAACTGAACGGCGTAGCTGTAGCCCTTCCTGTAGGCATATTTCATACCTGTCTGGAAGCAGCCCGCAAGTCCGAGATTGGCCGGAAGGGATATATAGTTATAATGCTCCCGCTCGCAAAGCTCCACAGTACCGTCAGTTGAACCGTCGGAAATGATGATGTAATCCATCGGGAACTTCTGCGCTTTTATGTCTGCCACAACCTTCGGAAGATTCTCCGCTTCATTGTAGGCAGGTATGACCAAAAGCACTTTTTCTCTATTTGAATTTTCCTTTAATGCTTCCGCCATACAGATCTCCATTCCGCCGCAATTGACCTGCAGCACATATAGCATTGAAAAGTATTTTTCACATTAATCTCCATTCTGCCTTCAAGCCGCGGCACAAATAGTGATGGAATATATTTTTCATACTAATACCCATTCCGCCGCCTTTGGTCGGCGGCACAAATAGTGATGAAAAGTATTTTTCACACTACATCTTTATTTCCATATATTTCCTGGTCATAAAGCCGCATTTTTGCTTAGGCAGGTCTTCCATCTCCAGACCGTCAAAAATCCTCATATGATTCTTTATCATGGGAACGCCTGAAAGCTCCGTAAAGGCTACGCCTCCGGAGAATCGTGGATTACATTCGACAAAATAATAAACTCCCGAACCCTCGCCGCGGATAAACTCGAAATTAACGCAGCCCGTGATGTCGGCACGCTCCGCTATCCTGCAGCATACATTCTGAAGCACCTCATCCTCCATGATCCTTACACTGAGTCCTGCACCGTTTGCCGTACGGAGAAGCTCTTCTCTCGGTACCGCCCTGCAGTTTCCCTTAGTGTCACGAAGGATGTCCACGGTGATAACATTACCCTTGATCATAGGCTGGACGATGTATCTCGTGAGATTTGTGTCGTTCAGCTTTTCGGGATCGATGATGTTTGAAAATGCAAAGCCCAACTGATCCTCATGGTAGATACGGTAGAGTCCGCCGGAGCTTCTTCCGTCCACGGGCTTAAGGATCAGAGGATAAGTGACCTGTTCAAAGTCCACCTCCTCGGCAAGCTTTGTGGGGATGATCCTGACAGCGCCCTTTATCTCGGGCTCCTCTATCTCATTAAGAACGCCTTCCACGAGACGGCTCATGAGATATTTGTCTCTGAGAACCTCGATGGCTTCCTTTCCGGACATGCAGATAGCAACCCTGTCATTCTCAATCTCTTCTCTGTGACGGTTAAGTACGTCAATCTCCACATCGATAAGAGGAAGGATACGATCCACCTGCTCCTCCTCACATACCTTTTTTATAAAGGAAATATAGGCTTCTTCATCACTTGCGTAGGGGGCCTTGTAAAACACGTCCACATCAAGGGATGCAGCAACCCATTCCTTATCATATATATCGCTGCCCACTACCTTATAGCCCATCTCGTGAAGACTCCTGATAACCGCGTCTGCGGAAAAGGAGCCGATGGCGGTGACCAGCGCTGTTCTTTGTTCTGTCATTTTGTTCTCCTCAGTTAAGTATCATCATGCAGATACGATCCACATCCTCAAGGCTCAGATCCGGATAGATCGGAAGTGTAAGTATCTCAAGAGATGCGAGAAGCGCCCGGGGAGTATCATTAACATCATACTGATCCCTGTAGCAGCCGTAGGCATTGATGCATGGATAGAAATACTTACGGGCGTTAACATTACCGCCCTTAAGTGCTGCCCAGACCTCATCTCTGGATTTTCCGAACTCGTGGAAACGCACCGGCATGTAGGCATAATTCGGCTTAAGGTCCGGATTTTCCTCAGGAAGGATGATTCCAGGAACGCCGCTGAGATTTTCCATATATCTCTCAAATACTGTCTTACGTCCTGCGATATACTCATCCACGTGGCGGAGATTGCAGAGCCCCATGGCGGCGGCGAATTCATTCATCTTGCCGTTTCCGCCTACGGAAGCCACCTCCTCCTGGCCGAGGATTCCGAAGTTTTTAAGCTCATAAAGCTTGGCCATAAGCTTCTCGTTCTTCTCCCCTGTGGTGACAGCGCCGCCTTCAATGGAATTGAAAACCTTGGTGGCATGAAAGGAAAACATGGAGGCATCCCCGAAGGTACCGACTCCCTTTCCCTTATACTCTTCTCCAAAGGTATGGGCAGCATCATAAAGAACCCTGAGGTGATGCTTATCTGCGATTTCCTGTATTTTTTCCACGTCGCAGACATTACCGTAAACATGCACAGGAACTATGGCAGTGGTTTTTTCGGTTATCAGGGACTCAAGCTTGTCCGTATCGATGGTGTAATCCTTTAAATTAATGTCACAGAAAACCGGCTTCAGTCCGTTTCTCACGATGGCGTGGGTAGTGGACGCAAAAGAAAACGGAGTGGTAATGACCTCTCCGGAAAGCTCCATGGCCTGAATCAGGAACTCAAGGGCGCTGTGGCCGTTGACAAACAGCTGCAGGGAGCCCACCTTGAGGTAGTCTGTAAGCTTTTCCTTCAGCTCTTCGTGGTACTTACCCATGTTGGTAAGCCATGCAGAATCCCATATATCCCTCAGCATCTGAGTGTATTCATCCAGAGGCGGAAGACTGGCTTTAGTTACATTTATGATGTTTTTATCTATATCTGACATTTTATCTCCAAAATTTTTCCTTATCATAATGCTTCTGATTGAAATATTTTATAAAAAATAGATAAGGTTTGTTGCCAATACTTTACGATTTTATAATATGCCCTATAAAAAGTAAATCCCGTCTAGCACTTTCCAAGAGCTTGTGTTAAAGTGTAGGCGTGCATTTTTTGATAAGGAAATAGTTTCCATATTATTGGAGGATAAAAAATGATTAGTATGAAACGTACTGTCGCTATCCTTGCAGCAGCTGCGACCATGATGGCTCAGCCCATGTCTGTACTTGCTGCAACTCCCGGCGACAATCTCACTCCTCTGTTTGAGATCACAGAGGACAACACAGGCTCATCTGCTATTACTACCAATGCTATCACAGCAGCAGATCCTGCTTTAACCTCAGGTACAATTGTAGCCGAGACTCAGGCACAGGCAACAGTTATCCAGGATTCTTCAACCGAAAGCATCACACCGGGTGTGGTTACAGGACCTACAGGTGATGGCACCATCACTACTACAGATCCGGGAACAACCGCTGAGACTACCGCAGCTGTTACAGATAATACTCTTCCTGCTGCCACAACAACCCAGTCAACAGGAGCAGTTGCAGCAAGCGGCGTAAGCTCAAGCTCAAAGACACTTCCTGTAGTTGATCCTACAGACGTTGAGGGCATCCGTTACAATTACATGACAACTCCTAACGAGGGAAACATGGATGCAGATCCGGTCCTCAACCTGGTACCGCTCGGTTCCTACTTCATCTATGACGGAGCAGGAAAGCGTATCGACTGGGGTACAACCTCAAAGAATGATTCCTTCGCATATTCTTCCATCGGTTTCACAAGCTTCATGCTTGAGCATGCAAACGTAGGTAGATGGTACTACAGAACCTTCTCAAAGGACACAGGCTGGGGCCCATGGGCAACCTCAAAGGAGGCTACACCTAACCAGGGTATCGTTTCAGCACTTCAGGTTCGTGTAAAGGGTTATACTCACAACCTCGGCGATCTTTACTACAGAGCAGTTCTTAACGACGGTACTGTTACTGACTGGGCCAAGGAGGGTCAGGCAGTAGGTTCCATCGGTGATGACCGTTATATCGTAGGCATCAAGCTTGCTCTCTGGAAGAAGGGCGTTCAGTTCTATGATGCAACAGAGAAGCCTATGGCTAATGCTTCCAACGAAGGTGTTTTCCATACCTCATCAGGCACTGTTTACGTAACAGCCGACGGCCGTTCATATACAGGATGGGGATTCGACGGAGAGTCAAACCAGTACTACTTCAACAACGGTACTGCAGTAACCGGATGGAATGTGATCAACGGCTACAACATTTACTTCGATGAGAACGGTGTAGCTCTTCGTGATCTTTCAGGCATCATGGGTAATCCGGGAGCTTATGCTATCAGAATCAACAAGGCAACCAGAACCATGTACGTACTTGCACAGGATTCTTCAGGAAACTTTACAATCCCTTACAAGACACTCATGGTAACAGTAGGTGATGATACTCCTATCGGTTCCTTCAGTATTTACGAGAAGTACAGATGGCACTTCATGCACACTGACTGCTACTGCCAGTTCCTTTCAAGATTCAAGGGTCACTACCTGCTTCACTCACTGCTTTACTCAAGACCCGACTACAACACTATGGATGCCATCTATTACAACTACATGGATGACTCCATGTCCGGCGGATGTATCCGTCTCCGTGCTGTAGACTGCGCTTGGATCTACAACAACTGCCCAAACGGCACAACCGTTACAGTTTACAATGACAAGTGGGACAAGGGTCCTATCGAGAAGGATGCTATCCAGCAGGCTATCCCGAGAAACCAGACCTTCGATCCTACAGATCCTGTAGTAACAGCTGCTCAGGATGCTGCCGCTAAGGCTGCTGCCGAAGCCGCTGCTGCCGAGGCTGCTACCGAAACAGGCGGAGAGCCACAGTAAAACATACAGATATTTGAACAGGAGGGATTTTCCCTCCTGTTTTTTTGTATTCTCCGATGAGTTTCCAAATAAAAAAATCAAAACAGCCCCTAACCTAAAACGGAAAGGAGCTGTTCTGATTTGTATAACTGTTAAAAAGGTATATTGATTTCTATAGAATATCTGAATATGTCATCATATCCTGATAATTACCGAATCTTATCAGTATGTCCAGCCGGTTGCCTCAGGCATGCCCATGAACATAGCAGGATTCACCTCAGCTTTGTAGATTATATAGGTAAGTCCCTTTGCATTCTTGCTGAATGGAATGTTAAGCACGCCGTTCATAGCGCAGGTAACAACCATGCTTGTTCCGTCACTGAACATAACCGTGTAAGACTGATTTGCATATACATCCGCCGTCACAGGAACTTCAACTGTGTCGGAAATAGAATAAATAAATAGATCGTTGAAGTTTACAATTCCCGAACCCATTACATTGTTCATATCAATCGAAGCAAGGCTTGTTCCTTCAAAGTTATTAAAAGCTGTTAATGTATCAACCGGTGTGAGAACATCAGTGATATTCTGAGCCACATCACCACCAATACTCATGGAGTGAACTTGAAGTCCCTGTAATTGGGTTGTATCGTAACCCACGTACACACCTCCGGCATTAACATTGCTGTTATTGTATCCCGGTGACCAATACTCACCGTCTGAAGCACCGCTTTCGGTTCTGCTTACATTATCTGCACTAGGAGTAACCTGTATATTTGAACTGCTTGTATTGTCCTGAAGCTTCTTTAAACTTACACCGATGTCAACACCACCACCTCTGGGAACAGTAAGGAGGTATGTTCCATCAGCAGAGCCCTTGTTAAGGCTAATGATATTTCCGGGGCTTACGTTATAGAAATTCTCAATTTCATAACCGGAAGGAACTGTTACTGCAAAGGTAACTGTTTCATCTTGATGAGCTGTGTCATAGCCATTAACTTTTCTGGTACCTGAAGCGATTGAAACGTCTGACTGTACGCTGATGATGTAGTTGATGCTCTGTTCAGCCTTCTTGGTGACATCATTTGTACCATAAGTATTCTCACCATATCCTGTGAATGCTTCTACGACAGGCTTGTTATCTGATGTATCAACCTTCCATACAGTGATATTTACATCATCAAGAGATGCGGTATTGTTTAAAACTATATTATGTTCCCCACCTGAAATTTCACCTTCAACAGTGAGTTCGACTTTACCACCTGAGGCCTCACCATCAACGATATTCACAGCTGTCGTTGTCGCCGTAACATTTTCTCCAACAGTGATTGTTATATTTCCGACGCAGCTGTCAGGAAGAGCAATTGCATAACCACCACTACCATCCTGTGTTACGCTGCCACCAACATCGATATCAAGATTTCCGGTTACACCTTCAGTCAAAATTGTATATGCCTCTCCATTATTGCTAGAAGCTTTCAAATCGCCGCCAACATTAACAGCTAAATCACCAGCTATTTCAGATAATGCCTGAATACCGTATGCTGTGCCACTGGATGATTGATCCATATTGGAACTACCATTATTATTTGTTGTTTTTTCTTTGACTTTTGATACTACGTCACCACCAACAGTAACTGTTGCTTTTGCACCCTTTGAAACTTCTGCGTCTATTCCAACGGCATTCCAGCCATAGGAAGTGGATTCTACACTATTATCAACTTTTACGTTAACATTGCTTGAAGATGTTGGATTCTCACTAGATGACGATTGATTCTCCGCATTTACTCTTATACCGGTTGAACCACCTCCAGATTCTGCCGAAACACTACCCACTTTTACAGTTGCAGCTGCATTTGAATTAGTGCCACTCGATTCCGCTCTGGCTCCAACACCAACTGCCGCTTCATTCGCACTTACTGAAACTTCTTCTTTGACAGTTACATTTGCAGTAGAATTTGACTTTGAACCTGAACTACTAGCGGTAACTTGAGCACCGGTTGCTCTATCACTTCTAACCTCTACACTGCCTTCTACAGTAGTATTACTAGTAGCTCCTGTGCCGGTAGCAGAATATGAAGATGCGTCAGCTTTTACACCGGTTTCATCATTTCCACCGTCTATTTCAACATCTCCATTTACAGTTACCGAAGCTTCAGCACTTTTGCCTTCACCATTATCAATATCAGTACTGTATGCCTCTACGCTACCTTTAACGTCACCGGCTTTTTCTGTCTCAACCTTGCCGTCTTCTTTATTACTATCATTAGCACTACCATCAGTTATTGGATCACTGCCTATTTCCACTTCGGCTTTATCTGGCTCGAAATCCGTTATACCAATAAATACACCAGCAAACGCTGTAACCCCTGAACTCATCACCATAGATGCCGCAAGAATCACCGCCATAAGTTTTTTTGTGTTGCATAAGTTCCTTCTTTTCACTTAAGTTCTCCTTTCTCCAGCCGGGATTTCATTATTCACCGGCCAAAAAGACACGTTTTATCTGATTACTCATCGACTGATATATATATATATATATATAATTGTCATTTTCAAATATTTAGAGATTTTTAATAAACATTAACCTCTTGACAACAGGATTTTGTGTGATTTATCAAAGTCTAACCACATTACAGCCCATTCTTTGAACATAAAAAACAGCTGTGGCTTTTCCCACAACTGCTTTCACAATTCATTTCCCTTGGCCTTTATTCTACGGGGTCATCACTAGCTTCTGCCACCTTCCATCCTACGAGCTTCCTTGATTGTGAATCAAATGAAACACCAATTTTGTAGAGCTTTCTTCCGTCAGCAATATACGGCAATGCATACTCCTTGGTATCTATTTGTGCAAGTGCAGATTCTGCCGTATCATCCCTCTTGAATTCAAACAAGTAAATGTAGTCCTCTGTCTGAATACATAGATCAATGCGTCCATCATAAATCTGTCTCTCGCAGTCAACATACTTTCCAAGCAATATGACAAGCAGATAGACTACTGACTGAAAATAATGCTCAAAAGGATCATCTTCTCGTGTATAGGTGATGCTGGCAAACAATCCCGACAGCACATCCCTGATTTTATCCAATTGTCCGCTTTCTATGTATTCATCTAAAGTAAAGATATCAAGACCGTTTCCGGATGTTGCTTTTGGCACATAATACTTTAAGAGACTTTCGGTAAAGCCATACTTCACTTCATCATTTGGAAAACACAGCGTATATCTTCTGCGCCTGTCTTCAAAATCAGATATGGTAAGATATCCCGTCTGATAAAGAAGCGGAACAAGATCCAATGTGTCTCCTGTGTAATCCTTTAAGATAGCTTCATTTGCATATATAGTTTTGTTTGTAAACTTTCTGACATCAAATCTGCTTTCTTTTATTTTACTCAAAAGAAATGTTGGTGTTCCTGTTTCAAACCAGTAAGAACCGAATTCCTTTGAGAAAAATGATTTTAATATGCTGTACGGGTTATATACTCCAACTGCTTCCTGATGAAAATGATACCCATCATATTGGATTCCCAGCATATCCCTGCACTCTTCCTCCGTCAGTTTCTGCCTTTCTGCAAGTTTTTTAATCTCCGGAGCAAAAAACTGATTTAGCTCTTCTGCTGTTATACCACAGATTGTAGCAAAATCCTGATCAAGAGATATGTCTGTCAACTGATTAAGATCACTGAAAATGCTGACCTTATGAAATTTAGTAACGCCGGTAATAAAGATGAACTGAATTGATTCATCAGCTTTCTTCAATCTGCTGAAGAAACCTTTAAAAACCTCTTTAATATGATTCTGCAATTCCGGGTTATTTATCGTGTCCAATAACGGCTTATCATATTCATCAATCAGAACTACGCTTCTCAAACCGGTCTTTTCAGCAGCCAGTTCCATGACTTTTTGGAAACGATCCCCCAAGGTTCGGTCTTTATATTGTTCTCCATAAATTGCTTCCCAATCCGAAAGCATCCCGTCAAGAACAGTTTCTATAGGAGTCTGTAAATAATTGTCACCATTAAAGTCCAGATAAAACACCGGATATTTTCTCCAGGCCTCTGCACTATCCTTCTCAAGCTCCTCTATTGCAAGTCCCTTAAATAATTCCTTCTTGCCTTCCCAATATGCCTTCATGGCAGAAAGCAAAAGACTCTTTCCGAATCTCCTGGGTCTCGACAAAAAATATGGAACATTATTATGAGCCAGTCTGTATATGTACTCTGTCTTATCAACATAAAGGAAATTATCAGTCCTTAGCTTCTCAAATCCCTGTATACCTACAGGCAGTTTTCTGATCAATTCTCCCATGGTCCAGCGCTCCTTTATGATTCAAACACTCGTCTTGATAACAGTATACTAAATACCATAATTATAGTAAACGCATAGCGTTGCCCCACTACATCAAATAAGCTGAATAAAAAAACAGGGCCTCTGTCCCGTAATCGAGACAGAGGCTCCGGTTTTGAAACGAAGGTATATTGATATTCAGAATGCTCTGAACATATCATCATGCCTGAAGTCGTATTGGTTAAGCAAATTCACAGTGGCTTTCGTTGGTTATAGCATCAGTAAAGTGTCCCGCTTACCAAAGGGACAAGAATAACCGTAAGTATTCCGGCTACGCAGATGCTCAGTGAGCTCATTGCTCCCTCAACCTCTCCAAGCTCCAGAGCCTTCGCGGTTCCTACCGCATGGGCTGAGGTTCCGAGAGCCAGGCCTTTTGCCACCGGATGTTCAATATGAAAGATTTTGAAAATGGTCTCGGCTATCATGTTTCCGAGGATTCCTGTTATGATGATTGCCGCAACCGTCAGGGTCACTATGCCTCCGGCTTCCTCCGATACGCCCATGCCTATAGCGGTTGTGATGGACTTGGGAAGTAATGTTGCTATGTGGTCACCTGTAAGACCAAAAAGCTTTCCCATGAGCAAAATACTCAGGATGGAGCAGCAGGTTCCGGTCGTGATTCCAATGGCCACAGCAGCCAGATTATCTTTGAGAAGCTTCAGCTGCTTATACATTGGCACCGCCAGACATACCGTAGCCGGAGTCAGAAGGTAACTAAGCATCTTTGCGCTGTCGCGGTAGGTTTCGTAGGGAATGTCCAAAACCACAAGAACAATTATGCAAAGTACCGTAGAGACCAGCAAAGGGTTCAGTATGGCAAATTTAAACCTGGCTTTAAGTTTCAGGGCAATAATGAAAAGGCCGATGCTTAGGAACAGTCCAAAATAGTCGGAACCTGCTACCGCATTGATTAATGTTTCTTTCATTCCGCAGCCTCCTTATATTCCTTTTTTTCAGACCGCCTGAGGATCAATGATGCCACGATGCCTGTAGCAGTCATTACGATAACGGTTGAGGATATTATGATCACAAGATAGGGCACGAGAACCGGAAGAAGAATGTCCGTCACGCTCATGATGCCCACTGCTGCGGGAATAAACATTAGCGTCATGGTATCAAGTAGAAATCCTCCGGTTGCTTCTACATCCCCAAGCTTTACTATTCCCGTGATGAGCCCGGCAAGTAGGAGGACAAGCCCGTAAACCCCCGCCGGAATCGGTAATGGCAGCAGTTTGTTCAGAGCCTCCCCGATAAAGGTAAAGGCCATGATCCATGCCACCTCTTTTACATATTTCATTTTAAATACACCTTCTTTGAATATTGTTAGTATATAGATCTGTAGTCACAAGCCTAAGAATACTACCAGAGAAAGCATAGTCCACTGCAAAAACCAAAACAAGATGATATTTAGACAAATAAAGGCACGAAAAACCTCAAGAATGTGTGTATAATTTGAGACTACATTATCTTCTTTGGATATGATTTTCCTTTAGCTATACCAAATTATCCGAGTAGCCATTATTATCAACTTATTTTCCACCCACAGAGAAATTCTCTTTCACAAATTCATAAATAAAATCCTTTCGGTTTCGTAGGCGGAAACCCACTGCCCTTGGGCGGTGGGAGGAGCCTTGTAAATTCGTAGCCATTAACCCTGGCTTTCTATGTACTTTTGTATAGTGGCTGATGATACTTCACCAATACTGCAAGCAAAATATCCATCTGACCAAAATATCTTATGTTTCCAATAACACTTGGATAAGAAATTTGGATATTTCTGCCACAGATAATAGGTTGTTTGTTGTTTAATCAGCTTAACTATGTCGCATACTCTATCTGTGGTGTCGTAGTTTATCAGAAAATGAATATGGTCTTTGTCGGTTTCCATAGCAATGATGCACTTATGCATAAAGTTATTCAAATCTTGAATGCTGGCACACCAATCACTGCGCTCTACTGTAAGAGAATGCATATCCATAACAACCGCAGAATACCGTCCATTATTTTCTTTTACTCGTCGTACATGTTTCTGAGATATCGGAATTCCTGTATCTTCGCCATAGTACTTAATTTGAGTCATTGAAATCTCCTTGCTAACAATTGACTTTCACTAATAATTATTATATCATATATTTAGTGAATTAACAATGAGGTGCATTATGGAACAGATGACAGTCACGGCTAAAATTCAGATATCCGTTAGTGCAGACAATAAGGTTCTACTTGATAAAACCATGTCTGTTTATTCCGATGCCTGTAATTATGTATCTGAATATGTGTTCCGTACTCATGACTTAAAACAGCTTTCACTTAACAAGGTTCTGTATTCTACACTCCGAGAGAAGTTTGGACTCAAATCTCAGATGGCTCAGTCTGTGTTTAAGACCGTCATCGCAAGATACAAGACCATCCTCGAAAATCAGAAAGAGTGGATTCAGCCATCCTTCAAAAAGCCACAGTATGACCTTGTATGGAACAGAGATTATTCTCTTACGCAAAACTGCTTTTCAGTAAACACGCTGAATGGTCGTGTTAAGTTGCCTTATTTCGCTGAAGGGATGTCTAAATACTTCGACCACGATATATATAAGTTTGGCACTGCCAAGCTCGTAAATAAGTCAGGAAAATATTTTTTACATATCCCTGTTACTTATGATATCGAAGAAAGTAATATCTCCGATATCTGTAACGTTGTAGGTATTGATAGAGGTATCAACTTTGTTGTTGCCACTTATGATAGTAAGCACAAGTCAAACTTTGTAAGTGGAAAGTCCATTAAGCAGAAACGCGCTCATTATTCTAAACTTCGTAAAGAACTCCAAATGCGTCAGACTCCATCATCAAGACGTAGACTCAAAGCTATCGGTCAGCGAGAAAACCGTTGGATGCAGGATGTTAACCACCAGGTATCAAAGGCACTCGTTGAATCCAATCCGAAGCATTCGCTCTTTGTTCTTGAAGATTTGTCAGGTGTCCGTAATGCCACAGAACGTGTCAGGACTAAAGACCGCTATGTTTCTGTATCATGG
>Ga0256404_1003406_pt1 | contig 32469 bp, 36 predicted proteins | sample RumenRJG_01DNA_FD_185990 | JGI IMG/M metagenome (GOLD analysis project Ga0256404, IMG submission 185990) | Bovine rumen microbial communities from Lethbridge, Alberta, Canada - RJG_01 | ecosystem: Host-associated > Mammals > Digestive system > Stomach > Rumen | place: Canada: Alberta | collected...
GTCAGGACACAAGACCTTCAATCTTGTAATGCGGGTTCGAGCCCCGCTGCGATCATCATACGCCGCATTGTCAAGCGTGCAAAACTATCCTGCCCGAAACGCAATTCGAGCAGGGTGGTGTTCTTTTCTTGAACAAATACACTATAGTTGAAATCTGATAATAAAAATGGTATAATATTTTCAAACCGATACAAAAAAATATGATTGGAGATGTAATACAATGACAACAAGTATTCTGTTATCTGACATTTTGAAGAACAACAGTATAGACCCAAAAGAAGTCGTTCTGATTCGTCATGTGTTGAAAAGAAGACGCTTATCTTTATGAATTGGACGATACGGATTTGTTTTCCGATATGAAAGACCGATTGATAATTGATTTATGATATATTAAATCCATACAGATCTTGCGATATAATTCTTTTGTATACAAATACAGGGGAGGATAAATAATGAAAAAACGTATTCTTTCAGCGCTCACAGCAATCTGCCTTGCCGCATCTATGACCGCCTGCGCAGGCAGCAGCTCGCAGACAGACACATCAGCGGCGTCATCATCATCGGCGGAAAGCTCATCTGCTGCGGAAAGCTCATCGGCAGCCGACTCGTCGTCCGAGGCTGCACCGAAATATGACTATGTTCACGGCGCTGACGGCTATTATAACCTCGCCGACGAACTCAAATTATTCAAAACGCCTGTGCAGCAGACAGGCACCTGCTGGCTGTATGCTGCCCGTGCAAGTATGCAGACAAGCTATGAAAATCGACAGGCAAAGAGCTTAAAATGGAGATATATGATATGCTCGAAGATATTTACGGCGAAGGCAAGCAGGAAGGCTTTTTCGTAAATAGCGCAATAAACAAATCAGACTTGGGCGGATATCAGCAGTTCGTTACCGCCAGGCTGTCGGGAGAATGCAAGGACGGCATTACGCTGGACAGCTCAATGATAATTGACCCCACCGACCGTGAGACGATAAAAAATGCTGTCAGAACAAGAGGCGGCGTTACCGTCGGCATCGACTCCCGGAACTGTGAAGTGGGTATGTTCGGAACTTACCCGACACTGATATACAAGCAGGCTAAAATATATGACCACGCTGTTACTGTCATCGGCTGGGACGACCACTTCCCGAAAGAGTATTTCAAAACTCCGGCAGAACAAGACGGCGCCTGGATAGTTTACAATTCAAACCTCGGTGAGATGTGTCAGTACATCTCCTACTGTGCGCCCCTTGAATACGCAATAAGCCATACTGTCAGCGATAAGTATTCGCAGGTGCAAAGCTATGACGCAGGCAACGTGATGAGCGGCTACATCAAAACAGGTGACTCCACAAAGGCCGCAAATGTTTTCCACCAAAAAGGCAAGCTCGCCGCCGTCGGCACATTCAACACCTTTGACAAGCAAAATATCAAAATAGAGATCATGTCCTCAGACTTCAAGAACGTACTATACACGCAGGAGGCTGTGCTTGACTGCCACGGCTATCAAACTATCGAGCTTACAAAGCCCGTTGACGTAGAGAACTATGCCGTTGTTATCACATACTCAAAGGGTGCGCCTGTCGAGGGCGAAACTATCGGATTCGCCGTGGCAAGCTATAAAACATCCATTGAAAAAGGTCAGTCGTTTGTGTTCGCAGACGGCAAGTGGAAGGATATGACCGACAGCGACATAAATAAGGTGATAAAAACGGATAAAGTCCGGTCATTTATAGACGGCGACAGCGGTGCGTGGAAAAAATTCCTGACGAGCAGCGACATAGAGGCAATAAAAAATCCCGATTTTGCCCCCGGCAACGCCTGCATCAAAGCACTCTATGCCAAGTAGACCACCAAGGCGCAACACGGGATAGTATAAACATAAGAAAGAGGATGTTGCAATCGCAGCATCCTCTAACCATATCCGAACATCAGAGTAAAAAACATATTAACTGGTAAAATAAGCTGTTTCAGTGCGCACATCCCCAAGCCCTCATGGACGTTGTAACCTCCGCTCCATCATTACTGCTGTATAAAAACTATCTACCTTCTCAGCTAAGAGAAAGTGGGCAGCGTTGTTTATTCGGCAAATGGGAGCTGTATATTCGCAGCTTCCTGATTATTATATTATTTTTTTCTATACAGTTTTCAGCGTATTTGTAGTTTATCTGACAAATGATCCGCAGGGTGTAGCTTATACTACATTACAAGGCGGAATTATCTATTGAAACTGTCGCAAAGGCGTGGTATTATACATACAGAACAAGAGAACAGGACAAACAAAAATAAAAAACACAAAATAAAAAATAAAACTGCGGAAAGGAGACGGTAAACATGGAGTGGCTGGGCATATTTGTTAACGATCTTATTGCAAGAGGACTTTAAGAAATATAATAAACTGAGATAAAAAACATTGAAGGAGGCGGTAAACATGGAGTGGCTGGGTATATTTGTTAACGATCTTATTGCAAGAGGACTTTAAGAAATATAATAAACTGAGATAAAAAACATTGAAGGAGGCGGTAAACATGGAGTGGCTGGGCATATTTGTTAACGATCTTATTGCAAGAAGAATTTAAGAAATAGAATAAACTGAGATATAAACACAGCGAAGGAGGCGGTAAACATGGAGTGGCTGGGCATATTTGTTAACGATCTTATTGCAAGAGGACTTTAAGTAGTAAAATGAATTGAAATGGATCAAGCAATAGTAGTAATACGAAAAAAAGAACGAAAGAAGGGACTGGAGTATTTCAGTCCTTTGTTTTTTGCGTTTTGGAAAAACAAAGACCCACGGCCTGAATTATCAGAACTGTGGGTCTTTGTATATAAAAGGAAAATATGAGATAGCAAATCAATATTACTGCGCATACACGCTGCTTATCCCGAGGTACTCCTCAAGGCTCTGACCGCTTGCTTCTATCTTTTTGCAAAGGTCGGTGTCGCCGAGGTATCTGATGTGCCACGACTCTGCCATGCAGCCTGTCAAGGATCCTTGCAGCCTGGGAACACATAGTCATTCGTCCAAGAAATATATCAAAGTATTCGTACATCGTACATATGCTCTCGTCAATGGTCAGATAAAGGGTGATCCGCTTCTCCTGCAGCCCGTATCTGAGCCTTGTGGCGGTTACTGCATAATTCACACGGTCGTGTATATCAAACTGCATGGGGTCCTTCTCACGAACACGGCTCCTTCGCACATCTGTTTTGTCTGCGATGATAAGCGCCGTATTCCGCATGATGATGCCTGTTGATCGCATTTCCTATATCGTGCATGAACCCTGCGATCTTTGCCAGTTCGATCACATCCTGTCCGTGATCGAATGCTTTTAGAAGATCAGCAGCCCTTCCTGCCACCAGCTTTGTGTGGACCGTTGAGTGATCTGTAAATCCCAGTGCGTCCAGAATAACGCACCCACGCTTATAATATTCAAGTATTTCTTTGTTTTTGATTATTTCCTCGTATGTCATCTTATACATTCCTTTCTTGCAGATCTCGGATCATTGCACAAAAGAGTTGTCGGCTCCCCAAACCTCTTTTGGCAAAAAGATAATCAGGAAAACAGTTTCTCACGATCTGTGACAGCTTTTAAAAGGCGTTTTCACCGGGATAATAATAATTGCTGCTCTTTCTTATACTGTCCATTATCTTCATTACCGCTGCGGTGGATCGGTGGGGTACAAGGTCGCTTTGCAGCGCACCCTTGGACAAGCAGCTGTGAACGTGCTCTATCTCGTACTCGTAGCCGTTGATCCTTACAGGCAGGCGGGAGCTTTCCACGATCTTTCCATCATTGTCAAAAAGTGTGATGCTGTCGGTGCAGTGAAAATATTCACCAAACAGTATGCTGCCCTTGTCTCCCGTGATAAGGGCATCGTTTTTCAGCTTCCTGTCAAAGCCCCAGCGCAGCCTTGCAAAGGCATCGCCCTTATCAAGGATATAATCCCCGGACATATCTATCCCCATTGAAAGGTTCAGCCTCCCTGAGATATCGTCACATTCCCCCAGAATATCATAGGCAAGTGTCAGGGGATATACCCCCACGTCCAGCAGCGCACCCCCTGCACACATGGGGTCAAAAAGCCGGTCGTTTTTGTCATAGGGCACAAGGTTGGAAAAATCCGCCCTTATACAAAGCACCTTTCCTATCCTGCCCCGGCGCACCCATTCAAGCGCCCTTTGGTAGGTGGGGCTGCATTTCATCCACATGGCCTCCATAAAAAAGACCTTGTTTTTGCGTGCACATTCCAGCATCTGTTCAAGCTGTATGCTGTTAAGGCAAACGCTTTTTTCGCAAAGTACGTGCTTGCCCTTTTCCATACAGAGTATACAGTTATCAAGGTGGCTTGCCATAGGGGTGGCAATGTAAACTATATCCACGTTTTTATCGCCTGCAAGGGCTTCATAGCTGCCATAGCTTTTTTCAAAGCCGTGTTTGTCCGCAAAATCGGCAGCTTTGTCATAAGTGCGTGATGCCGCAGCATAAAGCTGTGCATCGGGACAGCCTTTCAGCGCCTGTGCAAAGGTGTTGGCTATCCTGCCTGTGCCGACAATGCCCCAACGTATTTTTTTCATATCCATCACCTGTAATTTTTTTTCTGTCCTTTTGTCGATGCTGAGAGAGCAAAATCCCGTATCTGCCATTGAACGTGCAGATACGGGAATAAATATCAGTTTTTGTAAAATTCGTCCTCTACCGTCTGATCCAGCCTGGAAACGATCCTTATGATCCTTTCCTCAGGCTCCTGATAATTGCCCAGCGCCCATTTGGAAATAACGGAAAGAAAACCCTGAGAGCGGTAACAGCTCATATACTCAAGGTCCTTGTCGGTTATGTCCGAAGAGAGCATCTCGCTTTCCATCTGCCTGAAAAGACCCTCGATAAGCTTGCTTAGCTTGCTGCGAAGCTGACCGGTGCTGTTGGGGCTGAATACCATTTTGAAAAGAGGCTTGTTGTCGGAAATATAACTGATTATCTGAGAGAAAAACTCCTCCGCAGGAAGCTCCTCCAGCTTCAGGACCAAAAGACCCAGCTCCACCAGCGTTTCTGACTCTATCTTGTCGTAAAGATCATATACGTCCAGATAGTGCTTGTAAAATGTTACACGGTTGACCTCTGCTTTGTCGGCTATCTCCTGAACGGTCACCTTGTGAAGCTCTTTTTCCATAAGCAGTTCCGCAAGCGCATCACGCAGCGCCCTTCTGGTTTTTAAAGTTCTGCGGTCTGTAGTTTTTTCAGCCAAATCGGTTCACCTCTGTATAAATGTATAAATATAGTTGAGTTTTTGCGTTTTGTATTGCCCCTTAGGGCACGATAATTTTTACACATCAATTATAACACACATTTTTAGTTTTTTCAACAAGCCAAGGGGTAAAAAAGAAAAAATTTTAAACATTTTCAGCCCCGTTAGCCGTTTTTTTTACTACAATTATCCAAGAAACTGTAAATTAAGCTACACTCTTTGCCGGATCTGTAGCTTAAACTACAAACATAGAGTGATTTGATTATTGATTTTAATTAAAAAGTATGTTATCGTATACCCATGAAATAAAGCTGAACAAAACAGAAAAAACAAAAGAACAAAGAAAAGGGAAAGAAAAAAGACAAAGGAGGGAAGCTGAATGAAAAGCTCTGAAAACAAGAAAAATCCAGACAGAACAAATCCAAAGCTGGTAATATTTCTGTGTACAAGCTTTGTTGCACTTGCAATGCTCACAGGGTTTGCGGTATTTACTGCGTCAGCTTCCGGAGTATCAGATAGCCGCCACAGGGAAGTAAGCTCAATACCGGCAGGCAATATCCAGTCAAATCTTCAGAATATCCTGGTAGCTCCCCGGGATCAGAAAGAAGCGGGAAAGACACAGGTCTTCGGTTCCGGCAGCGAGGAGAAACAAACGACTGAAAACAGCAGCTCACAGGAAGATTCATATAAAAAGAATTATATGTACTATATCCCTAAAAATGCCTACAAAAGCGGCCGCATCAGAGAGGATCTCACAGGCAGCTATGTACAAAAGGACAACCAGTACAGTCATATCTGTTTTTCCAGAAAAGATGAAAACTCCTACCGCTGTGTAATAACCAGGACTGAGCAGGGCAAAGAGACTGTGGTGTACGAATTTGTATGCAGCACAAATGAATCATATCTTACCTACACAGGCGGTATCAAGTATAATCCGGTTCCCAACGGTGAAGCAAGCGGTTATAAAAACCCTGAAGCCAAGGAGCATTCCGGAAAGATCTATGTGAACAAATCGACTCTTACCTGGACCGACAGCGACGGGTCACACGGGATCTTTGTATTAGAGTAAAAACCACGCCAGTAATTCCTCGAAAAGGAATTTTCCATATATTCTCCCCCTTCTACAAGCGCTCGTAATATTACGGGCGTTTTTTATTTTTTGCCCCGGCGTTTAAACTTGATTTTAGGCAGGCGGTCTATACTGGGATCAGAACAAAGAAAGAGGGTGACATAATTGTTTAGTAAAAAAACAAGATTTTTAGCGGCCATACTTGCTGTGTGTATGCTTGCGGGAGGCTGTGCGGATTCGTCAGACCGATCGTCACAGGATTTGTCCGAGGCGGCACAGGAAAGCTCTGTTTCCCTGTCGGATGAAAGCAAAGATACCTCTGTCAGCGACAGCAGCTCTCAAAAGGAAAAAGCGTCAAAGAGCGAAACGGAAAGCTCGGCAGATGCCTCCTCCGGAGCAAGCGAAAAGAGCAGGGCTAAAAAGGACAGCTCAAACAGCTCTCAAAGCTCAGACAGCACCGACGGCTCTGACAGCGGGACAAAAAAGTCTAAAAAGAACAAAAAGAGCAAAACAACAAACGGATCTGACACAAGCTCGGATACCTCGTCTTCATCGTCTTCTTCGGGAAAGAAGAAAAAGGGCGGATCCACAGAGGATAGCTCTTCAATTCAAGACGACAGCTCAAAAGGGAGCAATAACAGCGCTTCTGCCTCATCGGGCAGCAGCGCTTCCTCTTCCTCAAAAAAGACCAGATCAAAGGTGAAAAGATCAAAGACTGCCTCGGATGAAAGCACCTCGGAGGTACAAAATACAAGCACTGTAAATAAAAAAGCAAAAAGCGCCTCAAGCTCTTCGGACAGCGCCTCTAAGACGGTGACTGACCAAACGGTGACGGAGCAGACCGAGGAAAGTATACAGACATCGGCTGAGCCGGAGCAGGAGACAACTGTGCAGGAAGGATCCTGTACCGGGCAGACACAGCAGATCGTATCGGATACCGAGGCAGACACAGAGCCGGAGGAAAAGGAAAGCGATATTTCCCAAAGTCCACAGGACGCTGCCCTGACTGAGGAAACAACTCAGGAGCAGATCCCTCAAAGCGAGGAGGAAAACAAAGCCGAACCCGAGGAGGAAAGCAGTACGCCTGATGAGAATGATGAAATGACACAAGATGAGCAGCAGCCGGAACAATCCACCGAAGAGCAGTCCTTGCCAGACGGCGAGCCTGCGGAGCAAGAACAATCCACCGAAGAACAGTCCCTTCCCGACAGTGAGCCTGCGGAGCCGGAACAATCCACCGAAGAACAGTCCCTTCCCGACAGTGAGCCTGCGGAGCCGGAACAATCCACCGAAGAGCAGTCCCTGTCCGACGGCGAGCCTGCGGAGCAAGAACAATCCACCGAAGAGCAGTCCTTGCCAGACGGCGAGCCTGCGGAGCAAGAACAATCCACCGAAGAACAGTCCCTGTCCGACAGTGAGCCTTCGGAGCAGGAACAGAATACCGAAGAGCAGGAAAACAGCAGCGAAAAAACCTAACCCACACAACAGAACGAATCACCATAATAAAAAACAACAGCCCGATGACCTTTCAGGAACATCGGGCTTTTGTGCGGTATATGTTATTTTATGCCGTAGGTGGTTTTGTAGTCGCTTACTCTGAAGGACACAGGGAATTGTGTGCTGCCCACATCGGAAAGCTTGACGGTGAAGATAAATCCGTCTTTTTTCCCGTTAAAGAACCTTGCCGACCCTTTTCCCAACGCAGGCACATTTTCCTCCATCTTGTTCTCAGGCGGCAGCTTTTCTTTCAGACACTTGATAAGTGCCTGTGAAACAGCGGTGGCTTCCACCTTATCATCGTCGTCGCCGATGTTGTAATAGATACCGCCCAGCTTGCCGTCCTCTTTATAGGAAAGGATTATCTTTACACTTACCTGTGAGTCAAACTTGACTCTGCCGGAAAAGACCTCCGAGCGCTTGCCAAGGTCAAAGGTGAACTGTCTGCCGTATTCCTCAGCGGCATTTTTGTTGTCAAAAGCACCGTTTGTCTTTGCGCTCACCTCATCGGCGGTAAGCCCTATGAACTGAGTGCCGCCCTCTCCCATAAATGCGCCAAGGAAATCTGCCTCTTCAATTACGCTGCTCTTTTGCGAGCTGTCCGATGATGAGGACGATGACGAGGTCTTCACCTCCGCTTTTGAAGAACTATCGCCGCAGGAAACCAGCGTGCTCACAGCAATAACTGCCGACAAAACAGCAATAACTAACTTTTTCATGTTAACTCCCCTATCTTGTATTTTTTTTAATGATAGCATATTTCATATGAAAAATCAAGCCTGATTTTTTTACGCCCCGGTTAACTGTAAAAGTTGACAATCAAAGGGTATAAGTGTATAATACTTTTAGGTATGCAGATATACTGTTTAAGAGGTGGATAATGGGATATTCTCACAAAGCGTATTCCCGCACAGGGAACAGAGATAAAAACGAGGACAGCTATTGCGTTTTCACAGGCGAAAGGGTGCTTTGTGCTGCCCTTGCAGACGGCATGGGAGGGTTCAGCGGAGGCGAGATCGCCTCTGAAACGGTGATACAAGCCTTTGAACAGGCGCTTGAGCGTGACGTTATGACTTTGCCCGTGAACATTATTCTATATGCCAACGATATGATATTGCAAAGACAAAAAGAACTGGGAAATAAAATGAAGACCACCGCAGCGGTGGTAAGGATAGATGACACATGGGCACATATAGCCCATGTGGGGGACAGCAGGGTGTATGCCTTTAAGGACGCAAAGGTAGTGTTTCAGACCCTTGACCACACCGCAGCACAGATGAGCGTGGAGGTGGGAGAGATAACCCCGCAGGAGATACGAAGCCACCCGGACAGATGCGTGCTGACCAAAGCTCTTGGCTCGTCTGACGAACTCAGACCGTCCCTGACGCAGCTTCCCAAAGACAGCTTTGACTGTATCCTTATGTGCACCGACGGGTTCTGGGGGAGCGTAACGGAGAAAGATATGTGTAACTGCCTTTCACAAAGCCGCAGTCCGCAGCAGTGGCTGGAGCTTATGCAGGAAATAAGAGATAAAAACATTTTGAATGATGATGATAACAATACGGCGATCGCCATTATGAAACAAAGGGAGGGATAAGCTATGCTGTGTATGTACTGTATGAAGGATATGGAGCAGACTGCACAGGTGTGCCCCCATTGCGGTAACAGCAAAAGCTACAGTGTGCCTGCCCACAGACTTGCGCCGGGGACCATGCTTGCCCACAGATATATCGTGGGCGTGGCAAAGGGCGAAGGCGGCTTTGGGATAACCTATGCAGGCAAGGATACACGCCTTGACAGGATAGTTGCAATAAAAGAGTATTTCCCATCGGGACTTGTGAACAGAAATGCCACAGTCTCCCCCGTGGTGACAAAGACCACGGAGGAAAGCGGAGCAGAGGCCTTTGAAAGGGGCAGAGAAAGGTTTTTGAACGAAGCAAAGACCCTTGCAAAGTTTTCCGGAGAACTGGGCGTTGTGCATATCCTTGACTTTTTTGAGGAAAACGACACCGCATATATAGTTATGGAATATCTTGACGGAATGAGCCTTGGGGAGTACCTTAAAGCAAACGGCGTAATGACACCCCAGGACACCATAACCGTCTTGATGCCAATAATGCTGTCTTTGAAAAAGATACATAAACAAGGACTTATCCACAGAGATATAAGCCCGTCCAATATAATGGTGCTTAAAAACACAGTCAAGCTAATAGATTTCGGTGCCGCAAGACACGCCACAGGCAGCGGCAACAAGAGCATTTCTCTTATGCTCAAACCCGGCTATGCTCCCGAGGAACAGTACCGAAGCAGGGGGGTACAGGGCCCCTGGACGGATGTTTATGCCCTTTGTGCCACGATCTATAAGTGTATAACCGGCGTAACTCCCGAAGAGGCAAACGACAGGCTCCATTGTGACGAGTTAAAAACACCTTCCCAGCTTGGAGTAAGGGTGGATCCTTCCTTTGAAGCAGCGCTTATGAAGGGTTTGAGCGTTTTGCAGCAGGACAGGTATCAGACCGTGGACGAACTGCTTGAAGCACTTACAGGCTCGGCAATGTCTGAGGATCCCAAGACCCTTGTGGGTGCAGGCTCAGGGAAAAAACCGGCTGTCCCCGAGGAGGATAACCGCACCACTATGGTGTCCCGGCTTTCAAGCGAGGATAATGTTACACGCTTTGTACCCCGAGAGCAGGCAGTGCAGCAGCAGGCTTACAGAGCGCCTGTACAGCCGCCTTTGTTTAACCCCGAAGGAGCTGTCCCTTTTGCGGATCAGATCTTTACCCCGGGAAAGGAAACTTCCGAGCTGGATAAAAAGGTTGCGGACAGGATCAAAAAGCGCAGGAATAAAAAAGCGCTTATGGTGTTTTTTATCATAGTGCTGATAGTTGTGGCAGTGCTGGTCATAGCGGTGCTGGTGAAAAATTCCTCCGATAAAAAAGGAGGCTCCGACAGCAGCACGGGTCTGGCAACAGACGAGTTTGGAAATACCCCTGCGGGAGGAAGAGTAAGTATCGACCAGGAGTCAAGATATGTGAACTTCTATAAAACACCCGTTACCGTGGACAGCATAAAACAGGTCAAAAATAACTCCGCTGTACAAAGTATCTATATAAGTCAATGTGAGCTCACCCAGGGAGCTGTCGACGAGATAGGGGAGCTGGGGGACAGGATAAAGACGCTGAGCATTGAAGAGAGCAAGGGTTTTGACGACCTTACCCCTGTTTCAAAGCTCACAAACCTTTACAGCCTTTCCATAAAAATGTGCGGGCTGAAAAACGACGACTTCAAGAAAATTGACACAAGCAAAATGCCCGGACTTGGCTATGTTGACCTTACGGGAAACCCTGACCTTTCGGATATAAGCTTTTTAAAGGGCGCAGAAAAATCAATATATACCCTTGGCATATCCTATACTGCCGTAAGCGATCTTTCTCAGATCTCCGGCTTTGAAAAGCTCAGCAGGCTTACTGCGGAAAAGTGCAAGATATCGGATATATCTCCTCTTAAAGGTAAACGGATAGGCTATCTGACCCTGACAGACAACGAAATAAAAGACCTGTCCCCACTCAGCGGCAATACGGTCATAAGCAACCTTGACCTTGCAAGCAACCAGGTGGAGAGCCTCGCCCCGCTGCAGGATTGCACCAATATGAAGGATCTAAATCTGAACCATAATAAGCTCAAAAGCCTTGCAGGGCTTGAAAAGCTCATAAGGCTTGAAAAGCTGGAATGTGCCGACAACCAGATCAGCGATTTGAGCGGCATAACCAACTGTACAGTGCTTTACTATGTGAACATAAGCCAGAACAAGATAAGCGATATAAGCCTTCTGAGCAAAAGCAGCGAAGCGCTGAAAAGCCTTTTTGCGGACGATAACCAGATAAGTGATCTTTCCAGCGTAAGCAAGGCAAAAGGGCTGAAAGCCATAAGCTTCAACAATAATAAGATATCCTCCCTTGATGCACTCAAGGACTGTACCAAGCTTTCTGCCATATCCGGCGACAATAATACCATACAGTCCCTGGAGCCGCTGAAGAATATGTCCGGGCTTTCCCTGGTAAGCTTTGCCCATAATAAGATAAGCGATATGTCACCGGTGGAAAAAATACCTTCCACCAGGATGTATGTGCTTGATCTGAGCAATAATAATATCAGCACCCTCGCCCTTGCCTCGGGCAAGACCTATGAAAGTGTGCTGGTATACAATAACCCCATAAATTCCCTTGACAATGTGAAGGATATCAAGGGTCTGACCATTGCTATTTCGTATTTTGAGGGTATCAAGCTCAAGGAGCTGAAACAGGGGTATCTGAAACTCTCTATTGTTGATTGTCCCCTTGATAAACAGGTGGCTATCGAAAAAGAGGTGGGGAGATATTCCGTAAGCTTTGTCAGCGCAGAGGAAAAGGAAAAAGAAACAAACGAGAAGAAACAAACCGTTTTCAAACAGGTAAATTCGTGATAACGGCTGAAACAGGGGAGTTGTGAAAAATGGCGAATACAGTCTATTACAGCGAAAGCTATAAAGGACCCCAGCTGCTTGTGGTGTGGCAGGGGACAATAAGAGCGCTGAGCCTTGGGGGAGAGATGACCCTTGGCAGGCGCACTCCCGAAAATGTGGTGGATATACCGGTGGATGCAAGCTTTGTTTCACGCTCTCACGGAAAATTTATCTGTGACGAGCAAGGGTGCTTTTATGTGGACACCAAAAGCATGAACGGTACATATTATAACGGCTGCGCTGTTTATCCGGATACCCCATACCGGCTGATGAACGGAGATGTGCTGCATATCTACAACGCAGAGCCTAAAAGCGGCAGCGATGTGGTAACGCTCATATTCATGTTTGACCACCCCCAGAGCTTTGTCACCCAGACCATAGCCCTTGACGGGCAGACGGCGGAAATAAATATCGGCAGGAGCTTTGACAAGGATATAACCGTAGGGTCCCAGGCAGTATCTGCCGACCACGCAGCGTTTTTCAGGGATATGTACGGATGGGCTGTGGCTGACCACGCAAGCGTCAACGGAGTTTTCCTTAACAACAGCAGGATAACCTCTCCCCTTTATATGAAGGTGGGTGACTGCGTAAGGATAGTTGATACAAACTTTGTCTTCCTTGGGGACAGGATAGTTTATCAAAGCTTTAAAAGCAGCGAGAATGCAGGCATCGGCACCACCCTTGAGGTGCATATCGCCCAAAGGACTGTCCGCAGCCTTTTCAGCGTCCATGCCCTTCTCAGAGATATAAATGTCACCTTCCACAGCGGAGAGATGATCCTTATCCTGGGAGGTTCCGGAGCGGGTAAGACTACCCTTGTCAACGCTATACTCGGCTATGAAAAAGCTGACGGCAAGATAACCTATAACGGTATCGACCTTTATACCGACGAGACCGGCTTGCAGCAGAAAATAAGCTTTGTGCCCCAGTCGGATCTTATGAGGGATTTTGACAGCGTTTATTATACCCTGCGAAATGCTGCGGATATGAAGCTGCCAGAAAATATGTCCGATGAGGAAATAGAAAAGAAAGTGATCGAGACACTGCGTCTGTTCAACCTTGACAAGGTGGAGGACAGCCTGGTGAAAAAGCTTTCCGGCGGTGAACGCAAAAGACTAAGCGTCGCCATCGAGTATATCGCCGACCCGGAGGTGTTTTTCCTTGACGAGCCGGACAGCGGCATCGACGGACATTATACCATACAGCTAATGAGCATACTTCGCAAGATCGCCGACAGAGGAAAGATAATAGTTATAATCTCCCATAGCGCCAACCGTATTGCCGAAAACTTCGATAAGGTCCTTGTGCTGGCAAAAAGCAAACAGGACCAGTGCGGATACGTATCCTTCTTCGGGACTAAGGAGGACGCATACACCTTCTTTGATACCGACAATCTTGAGGATATAGTAGGCAGGGTAAATGACCAGCCGGATCATTTTATCCAGAAATTCAACAGCCTTTACAGGTAAAGGAGAAAAGATATGAAGTCATCAAGGGGAGAACAGATAAAAGTATACTTCGGCAAATGCTGGAGGATATTCAAAAACGAAAACGGCTGGAAGGTCTTTATAAGCTCCGGGATAATCACCTTTCTCATAAGCCTTGTTACCGGAGCGGATATGTTCAAAGGCTACCGTGCCACACGAAACGGCGCCTTTGCCCTGGTGTGCGCCTGTATCTGGATAGGCATTTTCAACTCTATCCAGTCGGTGTGCAAGGAAAGAGACATCATCAAGCGTGAGCACCGCTCGGGCATGAGCATTTTCTCTTATGTGAACGCCCACGCACTTTTTGAGCTTATCCAGTGCTTCCTTGAAGCGGTGATAGTAACGGTGATGACCCTTATCTTCAACAGCGATACCATCCCCTCTGCCGGGGCGATAATGCCTGTGGCATTGGAGCTTACCGTTTCCTTTTTCGTTATAATCTTCAGCTCCGATATGCTGGGGCTTATGATATCCTGTATAGTAAAAACACCCCAGACAGCCATGACGGTCATGCCCTTTGTGCTTATCCTTCAGCTGATAATGTCCGGCATGATATTTGAGCTAAAGGGATTTACCGACAAGCTCTCCAACCTTATGATCTCAAAGTGGGGACTCAACTCCATATGTATAAGCGCAAACGTCAACGCAATGGCAGGTGCGCCCGGGGACGAAAGCTATAAATTTGAAGCTTTGAACCTGCTGAAAATGTGGGGATTGCCAATGCTTTTTGCACTGGTCTATATCCTTGTGGGAATAATGTTCTTGTCCCTGGTCGACAGAGATAAGCGCTAAAATGTAACAGGTTAAAAACAGACGGTGACAGGTGATTGATTTTTGTAAAAAGATAATGTATAATGTAACCAGGCAAGAGAAGGGAGATGGAGCACTATGGCATATAAACGTTATAAGATGAAGAAAAATCCCACTTTTTTTGACGCAGCCGTGCTTGCGGTGTTCATCCTTTGTCTTGTGTTCGTTGCAGGATACTTCTTACAGCGCTTTATCCACAGCGGTACACGCAACTCTATAAAAGGGCTGAAAGCCCCCGTGCAGCACGAAGTCGATGGTGGCACGGTGCATATGGATAAGGGAGGGTATGATATAACCATAACCTTCAAGTGCTCCTACGATATTGATGCGCTGGTGGTGCATACCAAGGATTACCGTGGCGATTCAAATATGGCTGATGCCATATCCCCGGTGGATCTGGGTCTTGCCTGGGGAAAGGTCGCCGAGCTGAATGAAACGGTGGATTTTAACTGGGATCAGGCCAGCAGGCGGTGCTATTGCGAGGTAAACAGCCAGGAGGATATGTACCTTGTCGGGGGCGAGGATTTTCTGAACCAGAGCTTTTCAAACAACCATATCATCCCCGCTGAGGAGAACGTGAAAAGAGATGTCCAGCGTATACGCCGAGGGGATCATGTCCGGCTGAGGGGATATCTTGTAAATGTGGACGGGGTGGAAAAGAAATCCGGCCAGGGCGGATATTATTGGTATAGCAGTACCACAAGGGAAGATTCCGGCGACGGTGCCTGCGAGATCATTTATGTTACAAATGTGGACTGGATAGACTAAGGGCAAAAAATAATAGGAGAAAGTGTATATCTGCTTGACTTTTGATCGCCGGATGTGATATACTGAAAAAGAAAACAAGTGAATGTCAGAAAGGAGATTTGTTATGACTATCAATAAAGAAGCAAAAGGAAGCAAACTTACAATGGCTATCGAGGGAAGGGTGGATACTACCACCGCTCCGGAGCTGGACAATCAGCTGAAGGAATCCATTGAGGGAGTGACCGATCTGATACTTGACTTTACAAAGGTCGAGTATGTATCATCTGCCGGACTCAGAGTGCTGCTGTCTGCACAAAAGACCATGAATAAGCAGGGTCAGATGAAACTTATCGGCGTCAGCGACGATATAAAAGAGATATTTGACATAACGGGATTTTCCGAGATACTTTCCTTTGAATGATCCCTGTGCAGAACATAAAGGAGAAAAAATGAAGGAAATAGATATTACTGCAGTTGTGGAGAATTTGCAGACTGTCCTTGACTTTGTCGATGAACAGTTGGAAGCGAAAGATTGTCCCCTAAAAATAAAGATGCAGATAGACATGGCAGTTGAGGAGATATTTGTGAATATTTCCAACTATGCATACTTTCCCGACGTGGGTCCGGCAACGGTAAGGGTCAGCATCTCTGACCAGCCGCCTATGGTGGATATAACGTTTATTGATAATGGTGTGCCTTACGATCCGCTTAAAAGAGCGGATCCGGACGTTTCTCTCCCTGCGGAACAAAGGGGGATAGGCGGACTGGGGATATTTATTGTTAAAAAGAGCATGGATGACGTTAAGTACGAGTACCGTGACGGACATAATATCCTTACGCTGAAAAAAGGCCTTGAATGAAAATAATTCTTTTGAAAGCAGGACGGGAGACCGCCTCTGCTTTCTTATTTAGGAGGAAGTAAAGTGGCATTTACAGTTAAGACCCTTGAGTTTCTTGACGAAAACTATGTACGCAATGACAGACAGTGGTTCAAGGATAATAAAAAAAGATATGACAGCGATGTCATATCTCCCTTTGTTCAGCTGCTTGAAAGGCTTGCCCCCGTTATGGAAAAAATGGACAGCGAGCTTGTCTGCTCTCCCAGGTGTATTGCAAGGCTGTATCGTGACGCAAGACGTATAAAAGGCGGTGCCATCTTCAAAGATACCCTGTGGTGTTCGGTGAAAAAGAAAAAGGCAAGCGCTTATGATTGCGTTGCGGAGTTTTATTTTTATGTGTCCACACGGGGCTTTGGGTATGGGTGCGGTTATTATATCACCCCCACCGATGTTATGCAGCAGCTGAGAAGTGCCGCAATAAACGGCGATAAGCTTTTCAAAAACGCAAAAAGAGCCTTTGAAAAACAGGACAGATTTTACCTTTCAGGGGAAATGTATAAGAAAAACCATTTTCCCGACCAGAAGGCTGATATCCTTGATTGGATAAACAGACGCAGTATCTGCCTTTGCTATGACAGCTGTGACGCACAAGAGCTGTTTGACCCGGGACTGTATGACCGTGTGGCACAGGATTTTGAAAGCATTGCCCCTGTCTATAAGCTTTTCAGCCAAATGGAAAAACGTGCCCATGAACAGACCCAAAAACCTCATAACGTAAAATAAGCCAAGGGGATTTTTGTGAAAAAACACAACATGACATAAGCGCCACCATGTGGTATAATAATATCATATAAAAGTTATCCCCCAAAAGCAGCAGACTGAAACTGCGCTTGTGGGGGTGTGTTTTAAGTGTGATCGCATAAGACCTTGTGCGGTGCCGTTTTTGAGGAGGCGTAAAATGAATCCCCTTGAGACCATAAGAGAAAAAATGAAACGATTAAAGGACAAAGACCCGAATATCCATGTGAACGTGACCATCAGCCGTCCGAAGATCAGGCTGGATAACACGCCTGCACAGATACTTGATATTTATCCCAATGTGTTCAGATTAAGGGATATCGCCCAGGATAAGCTTTATACGGTAAAATACTCCGATATCCTTACCGGACAGGTGGAAATAATCGAGCTGTCGGGTACAAAAGGAGCGTAAAGAATAACCGTATGCAAAACAAAACCTATTATCCCAGCCCCCGGGGTCATTCACTCTTTGGGGGCTCGTTTTGCTGCTGGACCGGCTGCTGCTGAGGCGGCTGCTGCTGAGGCACTGCGGCAGGGCTTGTAAATTCTCCCTGACGTGGCGCTGGGTAAGGCTGCTGGAACCCTGCCTGCGGAGCATATTGCTGCGGATTTGTAAAAGGACCGTTCTGGTATCCGTATGGCTGCTGCGGATACTGAGGATATTGCGGATACTGCTGCGGCTGCTGCGGATAAGGTTGCCGAAATTGCGGCTGTGGATACTGCGGATACTGCGGGTATTGCGGCTGCTGCGGATACTGTCCCGGCATAGGCATTCCCCCCGGCATCTGGTTGTAACCGCCGTAAGGGCTTGGACCCCAGCTGTTAACAACAACCTTGTTGCCGTTCTGAACGCTGCCTACGATAACTATAATAAACATAACAACGTCTACAATTGACAATATAAGCAGTATTATCAACACCGCAGAAATTGATTTTGCAGAGCTTGTGGCAGAGATCATTATCAGCATCCAGATAGCGCTGAAAATAAGGGCGATAATGGCGTTTGCCATTGCCACTCCGGCTTTTTGCGTTTTTTCTGCCTTGCTCACAGCGTATCCTCCTGCAATAACTTTGTAGATATTCAGGATAATAATGAATGCCATGACCCCGTAGACAGAAGAGCTATTCAGACCTGTCTTACTGAAGATAAAGCTTGAAGATGTGTTTGACAGCTGTATTAGCGCATAGATAAACAACCCGGCAGCCAGACCTGCACTTATGCAGGCTGTAAATCCTGCAACTTTCATTTTGTTACTACCCTTTGGCATAATGCCTACCCCCTTTTTTTTATTACTGACATTATACTACATAAATTCCCCTTTGTAAAGCACAAAAAATCCGGCACTCAATGGCCGGATTTTTTGCTCTCCCACATAATTGATCTGCTTTGTTCAGTTTTCCGCTGTGTGAGTATCAGCAATAATGTATTGTTACCCCACTGAACGAAGTGTCTCCTGTAAGCACTACGAACTTGCCGCTTTTTGCAGCATCTTTGGCTCCCTTTTCCTCAACTCCGCCCATTTTGGTGCGAAGCATATTTTTTACTGTCCATTCCTTAGGCACAAAAAGCTCCACTCCCGAGAACTCAGCCTTCAGGTTGATAGTCGCCGACCTGCCCTGAATAACAGCCTTATCAAAATATACCTTTGTTCCGCCGAATGAGCAGTTTATATCGCAGCTTCTGAAATCCTGGCTGTTGATATACTTGCTGGAGCCTGCAAAGCTGGTGTTCATTTTAAGCTGGTTATCTCCGCCGCCTGCGATATTCTCGTCTGTCCAGTGTTCGCTGTCCTCATGCTTTGAAAATGCGTCGTCACCGTTCCATACGTTTTTGAACCACTTTACGTTTCTTGGCACAAGAAGCGCACAGCCTATGCTCAAAAACAGCGCTGCACCCAGCACCGGCCATGGGGTAAACTTTTGTATCCCCAGCTGTTCGCTGAAAATGATCGCCCAGATAGCCATCGGGAAGAATAATGCGCTGAAAACAAGGTGCATACATCCCACAACAAAAAGCGGGATAAGAAGTGCCGCCAGAAGCAGCGACCAGATGTTGACCGTGTCAAAGTCAGGCAGCCAGCCTGCCGCACGGCAGATTATCATAGTAGCTATGCCTATGAAAAGCAATCCCCAAAGGACATTTTTGATCGTAAACTTTTTCAATTTCGTTGCCTCCCTTTCCATAAGATCCTGCCCCGGCGTCAAAGCTTATGCGCCGAGATTATCATATGGCTTGCTGAGTTTATGGAAATAATAACATTTCCTATCATACAAAGCCTGTTTTCGCCTTCTCCCATGACCCTGCAATCTTCTCTTGAAAGCATATCCTTGCAGTATTCTACCACATCGGCATCGCCCAGATCAAGGTTTTCTCTTATTCTCTCCTGTGCGGGCTCCAAGGCGCAGAGCCGCTGGATATCGTTAAGTTTTGTCCTGCTGACCATGTTCTCTCCCCGTGAAGATCTCACTGCACAATAGCGGCTTATTTTTTTGTACGCCGTCAGAGGTGCCTTCTTTCATCAAGTCTTTGTTTCATGGCTTTATAATATATCCTTGAAACATAGACCAACTTATCGGTGTCCATAAACCGTACCAGACTTGAGGCGGTAATATTTTTTTCCACCGAGTACACCATGTTCAGATTAAGGATCGCTGATTTGGACACCCTCATAAAGGACCTTGGCAATATCTCCTCAAGCTCATAGAGCTTTTTCTTGATAGTAAAGACATCGTCCACCGTATGTGCATCTATGCCCCCGGAGGAGGTTTCAAAAAAAAGGATCCTGTCGATTGGCATATAATACTCGGTATTGTCCTTGAAGAAGGTGAGCTGTGTACTGTCTGTAAGCTCTGTAAGGGCTTGCTGTATTCGTGCGGTGTTGCTGTCAAAGCTGTGACATCTGATAACGACCTCGTCCTGAGTAACGCTGTCGTCTATCTCTATCCTTACTTTCACATCGCCACCTCCACTATGGCCATTGTAATACAATGCCTTTGATTTGTAAATAGTTTTTCTCTAACAGGTGATTTTTAGCACCTAACAGGTTAAAAATCGCCCCCGAATGTACAATAAAGCATTTGATTTTACTTTAAGTAATAGGGTATCATGCTTTTAACAAAATGTCAAGAACAATAAAATATCAAGTCACAGCTCAACAAAAAAGGGACACGGATCAACCGTGTCCCTAAATATCATAAGTTTATCAGTTTACAACAGCCTTTTCAGTTTCCTTATCAAAGATATGGATTCTGTTAGGATCAAGAGCAACCTTGATGTTGTCGCCTGTACGAGCAGTTGTACGAGGTGAAACTCTTGCTGTGAGAGAGATGTCTACACAGTTGAGATACAGATATGTCTCTGCACCCATCATTTCTGTAACCTCTACGTTTGCATCAACAACGCCTGTTGTTGCCTGTGCAAGGAATGCAGGCTCGTCATGGATGCACTCAGGTCTGATACCCAGAACAACTTCCTGATCTACCAGCGGAGCAAGTGCCTCTTCGTCAACCTTGCCCTCAGGGATCTCAACAGAGTAAGTTACGCCCTCTTCGTTTCTTGTAGCAGCTCTGCCGAACTCTACAACATACTTGTCGCCGTACTTACGCAGTACAGAGTCGATAAAGTTCATCTGAGGTGAACCGATGAATCCTGCAACGAACTGGTTTACAGGGTTCTGATAGAGGTTTGTAGGTGTGTCGATCTGCTGGATGTAACCGTCCTTCATAACAACGATACGGTCACCCATCGTCATAGCCTCTGTCTGGTCATGTGTAACGTAGATGAATGTTGTGCCCAGCTTCTGGTGCAGCTTTGAGATCTCGGTTCTCATCTGTGCTCTCAGCTTAGCGTCCAGGTTGGACAAAGGCTCATCGAGAAGGAATACCTGTGGGTTACGAACGATAGCTCTACCAAGAGCAACACGCTGTCTCTGACCACCGGAAAGAGCCTTAGGCTTTCTGTCAAGAAGGTGAGCGATGTCAAGGATCCTTGCAGCCTCTTCAACCTTTCTTGCGATCTCGTCCTTTGGAACCTTTCTGAGCTTGAGGCCGAATGCCATGTTCTCAAATACTGTCATGTGTGGGTACAGAGCGTAGCTCTGGAATACCATTGCAATATCTCTGTCCTTAGGTGCAACGTCATTTACAAGTCTGTCGCCGATATAAAGTTCACCCTCGCTGATCTCCTCAAGACCTGCGATCATTCTCAGTGTAGTGGACTTTCCGCAGCCGGAAGGACCTACCAAAATGATGAACTCCTTATCCTGGATCTCGATATTAAAATCGGATACAGCAATAACTCCTCCGGAGTATTTTTTGTAGACTTCTCTCAATGATACACTTGCCATATTAAGAGGACCTCCTATAATAAAGATTTACTAATATACGCATTAGCTACGAACATATTGTACCAAATTTCCTGCGTATCTTCAAGGGTTTTTTTTACTAAACTTTAATATACTATACTATGAATATTGACGAAATTTCACAGCCAATTTACATATTTTTACAGCCACTCAGTCACTTTGCTAATAATCTTTCAACATCTTTGTGCATTATCTCTAAACACCGTCCCGGAGCCAGTTCGGGGTCCAGAGCCATAGAGCCGATAGCTATGCGCTTTAGCATCACCACATTGTTCCCCAAAGCGGAAAACATTCTTTTCACCTGGTGGAATTTTCCCTCGTGCAGCACAAGCTCACACATATACGGATCGTCCTTGCTTCCTTTGAATTCCGCCGGCAGACATTTTTCTCCCCCGTCGATGGTCATACCCTGTGACATAACGCTTTCATATTCCTCTTCCCAGGGCTTTTCCAGCCTTACAAGGTAAGTTTTGGGCACATGACTTTTCGGGGAAAGCATCTTGTGTGAAAGCTCTCCGTCGTCGGTGATAAGCACAAATCCCAGGGTATCTTTATCCAGCCGTCCGGCGGGGAAAAGGCCGCTTCTGCGCATTTCCTCCGGCACAAGGTCGAGCACCGTGGTGCTTGACCCCTCCTTTGTGGAACACACCACACCCCGGGGCTTGTTGAGCATGATATAGATATGCTTTTTGTACTCTATCCTTTTTCCGTCCACGATTATCTCATCGTCGGTATCCACCCGTATATCGCTTCGGCGGACGGTTTTTCCGTTGACGCTTATTTTGCTTTTTAAACAAAGCTTTTTGACCCCTGCCCGGGAAATCTTGGGCATCTGTGAGGCAACAAGCCTGTCCAGTCTTATCTTTTCGCCCATTTTACAGTTATTTGTCCTCCAGCGTTTTGATCGATCTGTTATAGGTCCTTACCACAAACAGCGTACAAAGAGAAAGTGAAACCACCTCTGCGATGGGGAAAGCCCACCAGATGGCATTGAGACCGAAAAACTTTGACAAAAGGTATGCCGCTGGCAGCAGCACTATAAGCTGACGGCAGAATGAAACTATCATCGAGTCCACGCCTCTGCCCAGAGCCTGAAGGGTGGAGATCATTATTATGCTGAAAGCAGCGATGACAAAGTGGGTGCAGATTATCCGCAAAGCAGGGACTCCTATTTCTATCATCTCATCTCCTGCGTCGAAAAAGCCCAGCAGCATTTCCGGTACGGTCAGAAATAAGACCATACCCACAGCCATTATGGAGACAGCGTATATTGAGCCGTACTTGAACGCCTGTAAGATACGTTTTTTCTTCCTTGCGCCGTAGTTATAAGCCACAATGGGTATATAGCCGTTATTAAGCCCGAACACAGGCATAAAGATAAAGCTTTGCAGCTTGAAATAGACTCCAAGCACGGAAACTGCGGTGCTTGAATATCCGATAAGTATCTTGTTAAGGCAATAGGTCATCACCGAGCCTATGGACTGCATGATTATAGAAGGAAGTCCAACGGCGTAAATACGCTTTATAGTCTTTAGCTCCGGGGGATATTTTCGCAAACTCAGGTGTATTTCCCTGTTGACTTTAATGTTGAAAAAAAGTGCCAGAAGGGCAGCCAAAAACTGACCGATACAGGTCGCCACCGCAGCGCCTGCCACGCCCATTTTCGGGAAGGGTCCCAGACCGAAGATAAGGCACGGGTCAAGTATCATATTCACTATTGCCCCAAGCCCCTGGGTATACATGGAATATATGGTCTTTCCTGTGGACTGCAAAAGCTTTTCAAGTGTCATCTGCATAAAAAGCCCAAGGCTTGCCACGGTAACGATATAAAGATAATCCTTGCCGTAGGTCTGTATTACCTGAGAATCTGTCTGTGCATGGTAAAAAACGTCTGTGGTCAAAAGACCGATCACCACGAATATAATAAAGTTCACCAAAGCCAGAAATACTCCGTTGCTGGCTGCTTTATTGGCGTTTTCAAAATTCTTTTCACCCAGCGAACGTGACAAAAGGGCGTTTATACCCACTCCTGTTCCCGCTCCCAGGGCGATCATAAGGGTCTGTATGGGAAAGGCCAGAGAAACCGCTGTGAGAGCGTCCTGATCCACCTTTGCCACAAAAACGCTGTCAACGATATTGTAAAGTGCCTGTACCAGCATAGAGATCATTATTGGCAAAGACATGGATATCATAAGCCTTCCCACAGGCTGGGTACCCATTTTATTTTCCTGTAGATTTTCCAAAATTACACTTCCCCGTATTTTATGATAGTTAACGATTTATTATAGCATATTTTCACAACTATTGCATTACAATTTTGTAAATCTGCACAAAACAATTACCGCCGCAAAATAAAAGAAAAAGGGGAGACCCTTTTCAAAAAAGAGTCCCCCGTAAAAAATCTTATTCCTGTGCATCAACGGTCCTGATGTAAAGCTCCTCAAGCTGTTTTTCGTCTACCTCTGCCGGGCAGGCGCTCATAAGCTCGCTTGCGTTTTGTACCTTGGGGAAGGCGACCACGTCACGCAGAGAGTCTGCGCCGCAGATTATCATTGCAAGCCTGTCCAGACCAATGCCCATTCCGCCGTGGGGAGGAGAAGCGTATCTGTACGCATCTACGAGAAATCCGAACTTTGCGTCGATCTCCTCGTCGCTCATTCCCAGTGATTCAAACATTTTCTTTTGAAGCGCCGGGTCGGTTATTCTCATTGAGCCGGATGAAAGCTCGGTGCCGTTGAGCACAAGGTCGAATGCCTTTGCTCTCACCTTTGCAGGGTCAGAATCAAGGAACTCGATACATTCCTCAAGAGGCATTGTAAACGGGTGATGTGCTGCCACCCATTCGCCTGTTTCCTCGTCCTGCTCAAAAAACGGCATTTCGGTTATCCAAAGGAAGTTGTAGCCCTCTTTGATAAGTCCAAGGCGCTTGCCGCAGATAAGTCTGATGGCACCAAGGGTGTTGAGCACCACCTTGTTTTTGTCTGCACAGATAAGCACAAGGTCTCCCTTTTCGGCGCCAACGGCAGAAAGTATCCTTTCAAGATCACCCTCGCCCAGGAACTTTTTGAACGAACAGTTTGGCTCGTCTGCCCAGCGGATATATGCCAGACCCTTTGCACCGATGCCCTTTGCGTGCTCCACCAGCTTGTCGATCTCTTTTCTTGTGTAAGTTTCTGCGCCGCCCTTTGCAACGATAGCTCTTACCGAGCCGCCTGCTTCAACAGCTGATTTGAAAACCACAAAGTCTATATCCTTAACGGTGTCTGTGATGTCCTGTATCTGCATATCAAAGCGTGTATCCGGCTTATCTGAGCCGTATTTGTTCATAGCGTCCGCAAAGGTCATTCTCGGCAGAGGCAGGGGGATATCTATATCAAGTATCTCCTTGAACAGCCTTTGCACCATGCCCTCAGCCATGACAAGGATATCCTCAACGTCCACAAAGGACATTTCAAGGTCGATCTGGGTAAACTCCGGCTGTCTGTCCGCACGAAGATCCTCGTCACGGAAACACCTTGCCAGCTGGATATATCTGTCGTAGCCGGCTATCATAAGCAGCTGCTTGTATATCTGCGGTGACTGGGGAAGGGCATAGAACTTGCCCGGGTGAACTCTTGAAGGAACAAGGTAATCTCTTGCCCCCTCGGGAGTTGAACGCATCATCATAGGTGTTTCTATCTCAAGAAAATCGTTTTCGTAGAAATAATCTCTTACCACCTTAGCTATCCTGTGGCGCATGATGATGTTATTTTGCAGCCTTGGGTTTCTAAGGTCAAGGTATCTGTATTTAAGCTTCAGCTCGTCCCTTACCTTGTCGGAATTTGTTACCTCAAACGGGGTCGTTTCCGCCCTTGCAAGTATGCGAAGCTCCTTAACGTCCACCTCGATAAGACCTGTGGGCAGCTTTGGGTTTATGCTTTCTCTGGGTCTTATTACGCCCCTTGCCATAAGCACGTCCTCGGCTCTGACCGTCCTTGCCTTTTCAAAGATCTCCTTATCGGTGTTGTCGTTGAATGCAAGCTGCAAAAGCCCTGTGCGGTCACGAAGATTTATAAACAAAAGATTGCCTATATCCCTTACCCTGTCCGCAAAGCCGCATACGACCACCTCGCTGCCCTGGGTTTGCGGCACCTTTGTGCAATAGTGTGTTCTGTGCAAGCCTTTCATTGTGTCAAGCATTATGATTACTTCCTTTACTTTGAATATATTTGACCTATTCGTCCTTCTGATCCTTTTCCTCGTATCTGGGGAACCCCTCAAGATAGCTGTAAAGGTACTTTATCTTGTTGTCCCAGAAAAGAAAGAATATCCCCACTGCAAAAAGGGCAGCGCAGGCGGCAGCTCCGTACTCCTGCTTCAGCGAAAGGCAAATAAGCCCGCTGAACAGAGTCAGCACAGCCCAGATGATCCCGAAAATATATGTGGATATCCCCTTGCGGAATTTTCCGGTTATAAGCGTGCCGTGCTGGCTTTTTTCGTAGCTGCCGAAAAAGCCTGTTTCGCCTCCGTCACGCTTTTTGAATTTGTGATAAAAGACCCTGAACTGCTGTCCCTCACGCCTGCCGTAGTACACGTTTTCAAACTTATGTGACTTCATAAATTTTCCCGTGGCAAGAACGTTAAGATCAGGCTTGAACTCGGTGAGCTCCCCGTCCAGCTTTCTCGCCACACGCTTTGGTGCAAGGGTGGTCTCGAAGCGGTACTTTCGTGGAATGATGATAAGCATTAGTCCTCGTCCTTTGCTTGGTAGTCGTCCGGGTCAAAGATCTTGTCGTTTATCTTTATCTCGCCCCCCTGGGTTGCGTCCACATACATTCCGTAAATGGTCCCGCAGCTTGTACATCTGAACTGGTGGAACAGCTTTCTGGAATAGAATCTTCCCTGCTCGTCTATCACCGTATCAAGGGGACAGGTAGCGTAAACAAGCTCCATCTCTCCCTTTTCCACCATTCTTCCGAAGGAGTCTATGCAGATCATATACTCCTGCGGGTTGTGTATCTGTGCAATAGGTATCATATCGCACTGCTGGCATCTTTTACTCATTAGTTTCCGTCCTTTCCAAAAAGATTTCCCACCTCGGCTTCAAGCCCGCTGAACATTTCTCCTATAACAGCCTGTGAAAACGTGCCCACAAAGCTTTGATCCAGCTTTATGTCCGTCTGTTCGCCGCTTGCCATATTTTTAAGCTTTGCCGTGCCCGAGTCGATCTCGTTGTCTCCCAGCACGATAACGAACTTTGCGCCTATCTTATCGGCGTATTTCATCTGAGGCTTCAAGCCTCTTTCCACCAGATCGTACTCTACGAAATACCCCTCGTCACGCAGGAGCGAGGTCAGCTCCAAAGCCTTTTCTGCGGCGTTTTCACCCATTGTGGCAAAATACAGATCACAGCTCTTTTCCTCGATAAAGTCGCAGCCCTGCTTTTGCATAACAAGCAGCAGTCTTTCCAGACCCATTCCAAAGCCCAGTGCAGGTGTCTGTGCACCGCCCAGCTGCTGGATAAGTCCGTCGTATCTTCCTCCGCCGCATACGGTACCCTGTGCGCCTATCTCGGTGGTTATAAACTCAAACACCGTTCTTGTGTAATAATCAAGGCCCCTTACTATCCGTGGGTTCACACAAAACTCTATATTCATCTTTCCAAGGTACTGCTTGAGCTTTTCAAAGTGTGCCCTGCAATCGTCGCACAGATAGTCAAGTATCACCGGTGCGTCCTTGGCAATAGCCTGATCCTCGGCGGATTTGCAGTCCAGTATCCTCATAGGGTTCTTGTCCAGCCTGTCCTGACAGGTGCGGCAAAGCTTGTCCCTGTGTGGCTCAAAATACTCACGAAGAGCCTGCCTGTATTTTTCCCTGCACTGGGGGCATCCTATGGAGTTTATATTAAGCTGGATATTTTGCAAACCTACCGTGTCCAGCACGCTTTTTGCAAGGGCGATTATCTCCGCATCAGCCCTGGGGCTTGCGCTTCCCACCATTTCGCAGCCGAACTGGTGAAACTCTCTGAGCCTTCCTGCCTGGACGTTTTCGTGTCTGAAACATGAAAGGATATAATACACCTTCTGGGGGAATCCCTCGTTCATAATGCCGTTTTCCAGCATTGCACGCATTGTCCCTGCCGTCCCCTCGGGGCGCAGGGTGAACTTTGAGTCACCTGCTGCGGAAACGGTATACATTTCCTTTTGCACCACATCGGTGGTCTCCCCCACGGAACGGACAAACAGTCCAGTATCCTCGAAGGTAGGTATGCGTATCTCTTTAAATCCGTACTGCTGTGCGGTCTCGGAGACTATCTTCTCCACCGTGTGCCACATATAAGACTTACCCGGCACAACATCAGCCGTTCCCTTGGGTTTTTTCGCTAACAACGCCATTTTATTCAACCTTTCCTCATAGATGTAAGGGATAAACAGCCGCTCAAAAGACCTTCTGCCCTCTATCCCGCTGATCTCCAATAACTTATAATACCCTATTTTGCACCATAAGTCAACAACAAAAAACACGGCCATCCGCAAGGGACGACCGTGATCGTGATACCACCCTAATTACAAAGGGGCAAAAGCCCTCCTTGTCACTCTCAAGATCCTTAACGCAGATCCTACGCCCGAGCTTTTTATCCCTCGAGGTGCTCCCGGGTGTCCTTCACCCCCGACCGGCGCAGACCCTTTCACCATACGGTCCTCGCTATGCCGCTGCGTCCTGGGTTACTCTCCCGTTCACTGCACATATGCCAATATAGATATTGTCAACGATTTGTGGGATTGACGATGTCACGCCAGTCAAGATCTCCTCTTTCAAGAGCGTGTATCAGCGCCTCTGCCGTGGCAAGGTTAGTAGCCACCGGTATATCGTGAACATCGCACAGCCTGAGCAGGTTTGCCTCGCTTGGCTCGTGGGGCTTGGCGGATATAGGATCTCTGAAAAACATAAGAAGGTCTATCTCGTTGCATGAAATCCTTGCAGCTATCTGCTGATCTCCACCCTGAGATCCGCTGAGATAACACTGGATAGACAATCCGGTGGCTTCGGAGACCTGTTTGCCTGTGGTTCCCGTTGCACAGAGGCGATGCTTGCTGAGTATGCCGCAGTATGCAATGCAGAACTGCACCATCAGTTCTTTTTTGGAGTCATGTGCAATAAGTGCTATATTCAAACAAAACCCTCCGTTCCTTCATTATTTTTATGTGTCCGGATTTTCCGATCCTACATTTTAATGGACAGCGGTATATGCTCGCCCTTTATCCTTCGGGATATTGCGGAGAACGCTAAAAATCCCATAGAGCTGGATGAAAGGGGAACGCCCTTGCCTGTTGCAAGAGGTATCGCCGAATCCTCCGGGATAACTCCCAGAAGCTGAACGCCTACCGTATCAATGATAGCGTCCAGATCGTCCATCTCATCAAATTCAAATATTCTCTTGTTAGCCTTGTTTATTACCAGCCTTTGCTTCTGGTTGCCTCTCTTATAGAACTCATCGCTCATCATCTGTGCATCTCTTACGCATACAGGGTCAGGTGTGGTCACTATAAGGATAAGATCCGAGTTAGTAACAATGTCAAATACCGAACCGTTGATACCTGCGGAGGTATCTATAAGGATATATTCAAAATACTTTCTCATTTCCTGAGTGATCCTCTCGATATCCTCAGCTTTGAGCTGAACAAAAGGATCCGAAGGTGCACACAGAACGCTGAGGTTTGAAGCCAGCCTTACTGTGGTGGTAGCCTTGTTCACATCACAGGTGCCCTCAAGTACATCGCCAAGGTCGTATGTGATGTTACCCTGCATACCAAGCATGATGTCCATGCATCTCAGACCGAAGTCAAGCTCTATGATAAGAGTTCTGTTGCCCTGCTTTGCAAGAGCATAACCGAGACACGCACTGATCGAAGATTTACCTGTGCCGCCCTTTCCTGAAGTAACTGCTATAATTTTTGACATTGACCTATTACTCCTTTCAAATGGCAAATATATAAGTCCCCGGAGCTTGTGCTTTGTTTGGATATGTGCAAATATCCCCTCAACAGCTCCCGCCCTGCCGGAGCACATATTTCAAGTGTTACCTACATTCTATTTTAGCACATATTTTGAAATTGTCAAAGCAAAATTACTTAAAAAGTGTAAAATCGTTATTTGCTATCAATTTGTCATTTATCTTTTAGTGAATATGCACAACGCTGTTAAGACACTGTTCAACATATGGTGATAACATTGCGCCGCAAGGGCCTTTTTATTAACATATTCTTACAACTCCCGTGTGTTTCTTTTTTTATGCTGTAATATTTTTTCTGCCGGGACATATATATGTACAAACCTGACAAGAACGGAGGAAAACAAGATGTTTATAAAGACAATAAAGCTGAAAAAGCCCAATTACCTGGCCATAGCCATTCTGGCGGCAATAGCCTGCCTTGTGGTGATAGTGGGTCTTACGGCTTATAAGCTGACACGGAAAACCACCTATGAGCTTGGCAGCGAGCAGCAGCGCCAGCAGTTCATCAAAGAGATGGGCTGGGAAACGGAAAAAGAGTTTTCCGACTGCAAAAAAGTTACCATCCCACAGGAGTTCAACCAGGTGTATGAAAGCTACAACGAGCTTCAAAAGCAGCAGGGCTTTGACCTTACCCCATATAAGGGCAAAGAGTGTGACATCTACACCTACAAAATAACCAACTACAAAGACCATGAGGACAAAGGCGACGTGGTTTGCAATCTTATGATATGCGACAATAAGCTTATCGGCGGCGATGTGTGCTCCACTCAGCTGGACGGATTTATGCAGGGGCTTAAAAACAAAGATAAATAAGTGATTGACAAGGGTGCAGCAGCTGTAATATAATATTTACATAAAGTGCTTAAATTATCAAGGAGTTGCTGTTATGGAGGTTTTCGGCCCTGTCTTTTTTAAAGATTTCAGATGTCTTGGCTGTGAGTGTAAAGATAACTGCTGCCGTATGGGGTGGGACATTGAGATAGACTGTGATACATATAACTACTATATGTCCGCCGACAGCAGCATCTGCAGCCATATTGCCCGGCGAAACGGGGAATACTATATCAAACAGGAAAACGGGCAATGTCCCTTTTTGAACGAAAAGGGGCTTTGCTCCCTTTTGCTTGAATACGGACAGGAGCACATCTCTCAGATCTGCGATCAGCACCCAAGGTTTTACCAATGGTTCGGCGGATATAAAGAAGCCGGTACAGGGCTATGCTGCGAAGAATCCGCAAGGCTGTGGCTGATGCACGCCGGGAAAATATCCTTTTGCAAATGGGAAACAAACGAACAAGACGACGATCTTGCCTTTGACCCCCGTATGCTTGAAGGGGTAATAAATGCAAGACAGGTGCTTTTCGGGCTGATGCAAAACGGTGATCTTACTTTTTCTCAAAAGCTGAAGGCGCTGCTTATTTTCGGGCTGAATGCCCAGGACATGGAAGCAGAGGAAGACCCCGGGTGCTATGAAGAACTGGCGCAGATCTTTTCGGATCCTGAAAACGTAAAGGATCTGGCGGAGCAGCTTGGTAAAAACACAAGGGAGGATATTAAAAAAGCCTGCCTTGATGTGCTGAGCTGTTTTGAGGAGCTTGACTATATGAAAGAAGCCTTCCCCGGGGCGATAAGCAAGATAAAAAGCAGACTGGAAGACATCATCGCCGGTGCAAAAGCCTTTGATAAGGCATTCCCCCGGGAAAGCGAACAGCTTTGTGCAGTCGGTGTCTACAATATATTCAGGTATTTTATCGGGTGTGCGTCCGGCGCACAGTGCCTGCCGGTCATGGTATGCAGCTTGCTCAATATGTGGTTTATAAGACTGTGGGATATACTCCTTTGGCTGGACGGAAGCTTTGACTTTGCCGCACAGGTCCTTGCAGTAAAGGAGTATTCAAAAGAAGTGGAGTATTCCGACAACACCGATACCCTGTGGGAGAGCGTATATACCGACAGCAGACTCAGCGCTGACAGGCTTGTAAAAATAACGGAGGTTTAAGATGATATTGAAGAAAAAACGTACAGCAGCGATCCCCGAAGGCTGTGAGGGACTTGAGATAAAGGTCAGCTCAAGCACCTGCACCGGGGAAAAGGTGATCGGCTTTTATGACAGGCGCACCCGTGAGCTGAAATACAGCGAGCTGGTGCTCAGCGATAGCGATATAAAAGATTTTTACGAAAAATACGGCGTTGAATATAAAGATTAGCTTTGGCTTTTTATTTATCATCGGCTGGTTTTTGTGAATAATGACCCCTTTGCCTCGCATAATATATTGTGAGGTGATGTATTTTGGAACTGAGTATCAAAAAATTTATAAACGAGCTTAAAGTCAAACCCTTTGTTATCTTTCTTGCCATTCCCTTTGCCGTGCAGCTGCTCAGCTATTTTGTGACCAAAGGTTCAATGGATATCTATGACCGTGTGAAGATCCCGCCCCTTTCTCCGCCCTCATGGCTGTTCCCCGTGGTGTGGACGGTGCTTTTCGGGCTTATGGGCATCTCCTCCTACCTTGTGTGGAACGAGGACTCGCCCTATACAAAGCAAGCCCTGGGGATATACGGTATCCAGCTTGCGTTCAACCTGTGCTGGAACGTCCTTTTCTTTGTAATGGAAGCCTTCCTGGTGTCGCTGATATGGCTTATGGGTCTGCTTATCCTTATAATCATCATGATAGCTGCTTTCAGACGAATATCTCCCGCCGCCGCATATTTGCAGATACCCTATGGGCTGTGGGTGGCGTTTGCCTGCTATCTCAACGCAGGTATATATTATCTTAACTGACGCTGTGATCCCCTGCGCCAAAGACAGATACGCAATTTAGTAGTTTTATGCCATAGTGTTCCTGAGGGGCACGCCCTCTCTTGCATGGCGCCGCCCTCGGCCGCACGCTATCCGCAGGATAGCGCATCTTTCTTTTGCGAGAAGAGGCTTGAGCGAAAAACCTGTTAATATTCCGGATTTGAAAGTTTGATCAGAAAGCCAATTTTTTCTTAACAGTCAAATAGATATAATGCCCCAAGCACTTTGTGAACTGACCCCAAAAAGTTAGACAAACTTTTTAAAGAAAAATTATGCAAAGCGACTAAGAGAGATCTTGGTCGCTTTTGTTATCCTGATAAAAAAACCACCTG
>Ga0256404_1003407_pt1 | contig 32461 bp, 22 predicted proteins | sample RumenRJG_01DNA_FD_185990 | JGI IMG/M metagenome (GOLD analysis project Ga0256404, IMG submission 185990) | Bovine rumen microbial communities from Lethbridge, Alberta, Canada - RJG_01 | ecosystem: Host-associated > Mammals > Digestive system > Stomach > Rumen | place: Canada: Alberta | collected...
GGTATTCCCGACTGGAGTTGCATGGCTCATTTCTGCCCATCGCCGATGCCGACCCGGCTGTGGACGGATACCGACTGCTTGTCGACCGCATGAGTGTGACTCATGACAAGGCTGACGAGATGCGTCTGCTCGACTCACTGCAGACGGCTTTCTACGAGGGCCACGACCAGTGTGTGCTGCTGGTATGGGACAGCGATGGTTCGGTGCATGAGCATGAGTTCAGCAAGCGTTTTGAGGCTGACGGCATCACGTTTGCCGAGCCCACCGATCTGATGTTCAACTTCAACAACCCCATTGGCGCCTGTCCTGAGTGCGAGGGTTTCGGGCGTGTGGTGGGCATCGATGAGAGCCTTGTGGTGCCCGACAAGTCGCTTTCGGTCTATGATGATGCGGTGGTGTGCTGGCGCGGGCAGTCGATGAGCGAGTGGAAGCGTGCATTTATCCATGTGGCTTCGCGTCATGACTTCCCCATTCACCGGCCTTATTTTGAGCTGACACAGCAGCAGCGCGACCTGTTGTGGCATGGCGATGCCGAGTTTCCCGGCATTGATGGTTTCTTTGAGTTTGTCAAGAGCAATTCCTACAAGATACAATATCGCGTGATGTTGGCACGCTATCGTGGCAAAACCGTGTGCCCCAAGTGCCATGGAACACGTCTCAAGCCCGAGGCATCATACGTCCGTGTTGGCGACAAGACTGTCAGCCAGTTGGTGGCGATGCCTGTCACCGACCTGGCACAATGGTTTGACCAGCTTCAACTCGACGAGCATGACGCGACAGTGGCGCGCCGGTTGTTGACCGAGGTTCGCAGCCGTCTGTCGTTTCTGCTGGACGTGGGCTTGGGCTACCTGACCCTCGACCGTCTGTCATCATCGCTGTCGGGCGGCGAGAGCCAGCGCATCAACCTGGCCACATCGCTGGGCAGCTCGCTGGTGGGGTCAATCTATATTCTGGACGAGCCCAGCATCGGGTTGCACTCGCGCGACACTGATCGTCTGGTGTCGGTCTTGCTCAAGCTTAAAGCATTGGGCAACACTGTTGTCGTGGTCGAGCACGACGAGGACATCATGCGTCATGCCGACTATATCATCGACATCGGCCCAGAGGCCGGCCGGCTGGGTGGTCAAGTGGTCTATCAGGGGCCGTATGCACAGCTGGCTCAGGCCAAGGACAGCTACACCGCGCGTTACCTGACAGGACAGCTCATCATCCCTGTTCCGAGTCACCGCCGCACAACCAACAATTATATAAAGGTATTGGGTGCCAGTGCCAACAATCTTAAAGGCATTGATGTCGCTTTTCCGCTGGGCGTGATGACAGTGGTGACCGGTGTGAGCGGCAGCGGCAAGAGCACACTGGTGACCGACATTCTCTATCGGTCACTGGCTAGGCATCTTGACATTAATGCCGAAGCTCCTGGATCACACTCACGTCTGGAGGGCGAACTGGACCGCATCGGCCATGTCGAGCTTGTCGACCAAAACCCCATCGGCAAGTCGACGCGCAGCAATCCGGCCACCTATCTTAAGGCTTTCGACGAGATTCGCCACATCTACAGCGATCAGCAACTGTCCAAGCAGATGGGTTATGGCCCTGGATTCTTCTCATTCAATTCACCAGGTGGACGATGCGAGGAGTGCAAGGGCGAGGGTACCATCACCATCGAGATGCAGTTTATGGCCGACATTACCCTACCCTGCGAGGCTTGCCACGGCAAGCGGTTCAGCCGCAATGCGCTAGATGTTGTCTATCACGACAAAACCATCAGCGACGTGCTCGACATGACAGTCAACCAGGCGGTAGAGTTCTTCACGGCCACCGGCGACAACAAGGTGGTGCGCCGGCTCAAGCCCCTGCAGGATGTCGGTCTGGGCTACATCAAGCTTGGGCAGTCGTCCAGCACACTGTCGGGCGGCGAGAACCAACGCGTCAAGCTCGCCTATTATCTGAGCACCGAGAGACAAGTGCCCACGCTGTTTATCTTTGACGAGCCTACCACCGGACTGCACTTCCATGACATCAACACGCTGCTCAAGGCATTCAACCAGCTGATTGACCGTGGGCACACCATCGTCATCATCGAGCACAACATGGATGTCATCAAGTGCGCCGACCACATCATCGACCTCGGCCCCGATGGCGGTGCCGCGGGTGGGCGTGTCGTGGTCACCGGCACACCCGAGCAAGTTGCTGAATGTGCCGCGAGCTACACCGGCCACTTCCTCAAAGCTAAGCTGGCATAGTCATAAAGTAACGACCTGGAATTGTCCAGGTCGTTATTCATCTAGTGTCTGCGAATATCAGCGGATGCGTTCACTGTCGCTGAGCAGCTTGCGGTCGGCCTTGATGCGTCCGCTTGCCCACATGGTGAAGAAAAGTGCCACAAAGGGCAAAGCAGTCCAGGGTTTGAGTACGGCCTGTCCTCGCTGCATGAGCCACATTGTCATGATGACAACAATAAGTGCAATCAACAACAAGATGTTGATCTTGCACAGACGCTGCTGGAGTTTTAAGTCACGGTACTTGAATATAGTGACCAGTGATAAGATAACAATCAGACAATCCAGGACAAGCAAAACTGTGCTCGATATTCCGTCCTCGTTGCAGCCTAAAGCACTGAGCGTTGCTGTACCATTGTCAGTGACCAGCCCCATGACGGGCATGAAAGTGAACACAGCCATGGCGATAGCCGCCAGGAACAAAAATACGCTTTGCCAACGTTGTAGAACCATAATTTCAGTAGTTAAAGGGAGTTAAGACATTGCCTTTTGCATAGTGTCAGTCGACATTATGCCGCAATGATGATGCAAAGGTAGTGAAATTTTTGTACCTTTGCACAAATTTTTTTCGAAATAGTACAACTTTATGGCTGATTCACCCTTATTGCAGCGATTGGAAGGCCTTGACGCACGTTTCGACGAAATCGGGACACTTATCACCGACCCCAGCGTCATTGCCGACCAGCGCCGCTATGTCAAACTGACCAAAGAATACAAGAGTCTTGAAAACCTGCTCAAGACCGCCAACCACTACCGCAAGCTACTCAACGACATCGAGCAGGCCAAGGAACTGCTTGCCAGCGAGAGCGATGAGGAGCTGCGTGCCATGGCCCGTGAGGAGATTGAACAGGATACCGCCTTGGTGCCAAAGGTCGAGGAGCAGATCAAACTGCTGCTCATCCCCGAGGACCCCGAGGACAGCAAGAACGTGGTGCTGGAGATACGTGGCGGCACTGGTGGCGACGAGGCTGCCCTCTTTGCCGGCGACTTGGCGCGCATGTACACTCGCTACTGCGAGAGTAAGGGCTGGACGGTGCAGGTGTCAAGCTATACCGAGGGTGCTGCCGGTGGTTACAAGGAAATCATCTTCAGCATCACCGGCGACAACGTCTATGGCACACTCAAATATGAGTCAGGAGTGCACCGTGTGCAGCGAGTGCCGGTGACCGAGACACAGGGACGCGTACACACCTCGGCAGCCAGTGTGGCCGTCTTGCCCGAGGCCGAACCATTTGATGTGCACATCAACGAGGGCGAGATTCGTTGGGACTACTTCCGCAGTAGTGGTGCCGGTGGCCAGAACGTCAACAAGGTGAACTCGGGCGTGCGTCTTCGCTATATGTGGACAAACCCCGTGACCAACGAGCAGCAAGAAATCCTCATCGAGTGTACCGAGACTCGCGACCAGCCCAAGAACAAGGAACGCGCCCTCGCTCGCCTGCGCACCTTTATATATGACCATGAGCACCAGAAGTATATGGACGACATTGCAAGCCGCCGTAAGACACTAGTGTCGACCGGCGACCGCTCGGCCAAGATTCGCACCTACAACTTTCCTCAAGGACGCATCACCGACCATCGCATCGGCTACACCATCTACAATCTGCCGGCATTCATGGACGGAGACATCCAGGACTGCATCGACCACCTCATCGTGGCCGAGAATGCCGAGAAACTCAAGGAGGCTGCGCTCTAAACAATTCATAATTTATAATTCATAATTCATAATGCTTTGCTTGGCTGCCGTGGCGACGTAGCAATGGTAGATGAGCAAGTCCCTCTCCCCTGATAGGGGAGAAGTTAGGTGAGGGGTCGTCCTTCAATTCATAATTTATAATTCATAATGCATAATGCAGCGATGCGTGGCGACTCAACCCCCAGACAGTACACCAGGCGATAGCAACTACTCTGCTACAAAAACTACTCCAATTCTAAAAACTCATTATATAACTGAATATGACTCGCGACCAACTTTATGCCAACATGCTGCGCAAGCGCAGCTTTCTGTGCGTGGGGCTAGACCCAGACCCCAGCAAGATGCCATTGTCGCTGAACGGCGACCTGCTCGCTTTCAACAAAGCCATCATCGATGCCACAGCGCCTTACGCCATCGCTTTCAAGCCCAACCTGGCCTTCTATGAGGCCCATGGACCTGCCGGCTATCAAGCGTTCGAAGACACCGTGCGCTACATCCGCCAGCACTATCCCGACCAGTTTATCATCGCCGATGCCAAGCGTGGCGATATTGGTAACACCAGCAAGGCGTACGCTCGCAGTTTCTTCGAGACGCTCGATGTCGATGCGCTGACCGTGGCCCCCTATATGGGCGAGGACAGTGTCACACCGTTTCTGGGCTATGAGGGCAAATGGGTGATTGTGCTGGCATTGACCAGCAACAAGGGGTCGATGGACTTCCAGATGATTCGCGATACCGAGGGTACACCGCTCTACGAGCATGTGCTGCGCAAGGCTCAGCAGTGGGGCACGCCCGACAACATGATGTTTGTCGCCGGAGCCACCCGCGGCGAGATGCTGCAAGATGTGCGCCGTCTCGTGCCCGACCACTTCCTGCTGGTGCCTGGTGTCGGTGCTCAGGGCGGCACGCTGGCCGAGGTGGCTCGCTATGCGATGAATGCGCAGTGCGGCATCATCGTCAACTCGTCGCGCGGCATCATCCATGCAAGCAATGGCGATGACTTTGCCCAGGCAGCACAGCAGCGAGCCGCCCAGATGCAAGCCGAGATGAGCCAGCTGATGGGCTGAGCCTAACGACCCAGCATGGCATTGATGATGATGTTGACATCAGTCATATCGACGACATGGTCAACATTGATATCACATGCTGCTGAGTTCTCGCCCCAGGCAGCCTTGCCAAGCATGCAATTGATGGCACTGTTGACGTCAGCGATGTCGGCAGTGCCATCGACATTGGCATCACCCCGCACACGCAGGCCATCAATCAGACGGGCCAGAATGGGCAGGCGCTTGCCATACCACTGCTTGCGTTTGCTTAGCAACTCATCAAAATCAAGCCTTGTTCCCCACCGCTGCTCGTTCAGCCCAGCCGAGTTGCGCAGTCCTTTGAATTGGCGTGATTCGGCAAAACTGTCAAGCGCTGCCTGGGCATCGGCTTGCAGCGTCGGGCAGAGGCTGAGCCACGTCTTGATGTATTCAAGCCTGAAGGCTGGATTGTTGTTGTCGAACAATCGGGCAAAGTGCTCGGTGTGGCAACGCGACCAGCTGCCCAGCATGCTCTCGTTGGAACTGAAGTCCCACAAGCAGGGCATCACCATGCGCGACTCGGGCTGGCGGTTGTGGCGCATGTAGTAGCGGTTGGCACCTCCTGAGTCCCAAGCACCCAGGATGTCCTCGGCTAGACACCATCGGGCAAATGACTGTAGGTCGATGTAGTCAGCATAGTCAGCCTGCGACTGCGATTTCTCGAAGGCGTTGAGATAAGTCTTGAAATACTGCAAGTCGGCCTCGGTAATGTCATCCTCGTCAGGATACTTGAACGTGTAGCCATAGTGCGAGTCAAGGATCGACTTGACATAGACATCCGCATTCCACCAGTAAGCGTCGCCCTCGCACACCATGCCAGAGCGCGACACATCCAGTCGGCTGCCGGGACTGCGCTTGACCGACTCGATGAGCAGATAGATGCCCCGATAGTTGCCATTGAGCACCACATTGACATACATTGATGCGGGTGTCCAGGTCATGCCCACCACTCGGCTCAGCGCATGCCCCGACAGTGTGTTCAGAAACCCGTCGCTCACGAGCAGCCAGTCGCGCTCGAGCATGAGCGGATCGTCGCGAAACATGAGGTCGGCCGACGAGACGAGCTTGATCTTATAGGGCTTCTTGTCGCTGTAGGCACTGGTGTTGCCCCTGATCTTGATTGTCATTCCGCCACTGTGGTTGTCATATTCGCCACTATCGTATGCTGGCGTCGCCTCGCCATTGTAGATTTGCAACCTTCCCGGCACCTTGGTAGCATTGGTAATTGATTTGCCCCAGGCTCCCGCAGGTGCGGTGACATAATCGCATGTTGGCTCCTCGCCGCCGACAGTGGTGATTACCATCAGTGGCAGCTCAGTGCCGATGAGTTGGGTCATGGTCACTGTTGCCGAATCGTTGATCGTGAACGCTTGTTGGGCGGGTGAACTGGCCACGACCAGCAGTATGACCAGGAATGTGATGATTCGGTGTCGCATAGTCGCTGAACTTTTACGGTGGCAAAGATACAAAAAAATGCGCATCTCTTGCAGGTGAGCGCAATCATTATTAACTTTGTGCGAAAAAAATGAAATGAAGGCAATTTCTATCTATACGCTAACCTCGGCCCTGCATGACGAGAATGCTGTGGGCCAAATGACTGCCGACTTCCTGTCGCAGTTGCACATCGAACACGACTACAAGCACAACGACTACAGCGACTATGGAACGGCACCGCTGAGCCTGATATTTGTCCGCACAGGCGGAACCGAGAACCTATTCAAGTCGTTGCTGCCGCTGCTGTGCCGGCAAGCGCCGCATCCCATCTATTTGCTGGCCGCACCTGTCAACAATTCGCTGGCCGCATCGATGGAGATGCTCTCCTACCTGCGACAGCAGGGCATCGATGGCGAGATTTTGCATGGCGCCCCTGACGGTCTGGGCAAGCGCATCACTGCCCTGGCACAGATGGCCCAGGCACAACGCAGACTGCGTGGCGCGCGCCTGGGCGTTGTGGGACGGCCATCAGACTGGCTCATCGCCAGCCATGCCGATGCCCAAGCCATCAACGACCGATTAGGTGTCACATTGGTTGATATCGACATTAAAGAATTGCTCGAGATCTATCGCGATACAGGGCTGAATGTCAATCAATCAACAGAACACGCAGCGCCGTCATGCTCGCTTGAGGTCGCAGCAGCGATGCCCGATGCCCGACGGCTGCATGTCGCGCTGAGCCGGCTGGTTGACCGACATCATCTGGCTGGACTCACCATTCGCTGCTTTGACCTGCTCGACACCATCCACAACACCGGTTGCCTGGCCCTGGCCCTGCTCAACGCCAGCGGCATCGTCGCCGGCTGCGAGGGCGACATCCCCGCCGCGCTGACGATGATGATCAGCCAGGCGCTGCTGGGAGTGACAGGTTTCCAGGCCAATCCCTCGGCCATCGACCGCGCGTCGCGCAGCATCACACTGGCCCACTGCACCGTGCCACTCAACATGGTGCAGAGCTACGAGTTCGACACCCACTTCGAGTCGGGCATCGGTGTTGGCATTCGTGGCTACTTGCCCAAGGGCGACGCGACACTGTTCAAAGTAAGCGGCGACCTCCAGCGCGCCTTCCTGGCCCATGGTGTCATCACCGACAACACCAGCTATCCCGGACTGTGCCGCACCCAAGTGCGCATCACGCTCGACAGCCCCGACCCCATCGACAACTACTTCTTGACCAGCCCCATCGGCAACCATCACATCGTCATCCCTGGACATCACCAGCAACTACTCAGCGAGTTTGTCAAGAACATCAGATGAATCTTGATTGCCGGTTCGTCGGCATGCCTAAAAAAAGTCCCTGCCACCCGGACGGGTGCGCAGGGACGCAAGCTGTGATAAAAGGTTATTGAAAAAAACGCTGATGCCGCAATCCTCGCGGGTTGTGGCATTGTCAGCTTTTATTGTTCGTCCTGTTCGGGCGTATGCTCAAGAATCAGGGTCTTGGTGGGCTGGTCAATAAGCTCGCTGGGGCCGAAGTACTGGATGGGTCCGGGATAGACATAGCAGGTTTCTTTTGACCAGGTGGCCCGGTTGTTGGAGTACTCGAGGAAGGGGCGATCCTTCATGTCGACGAGTGCTTTGCGGATGACGGGCTTGTCCTCGCCATTGCGTCGCTCGATGTTCATCATCATGGTGATGGGGATGCCGCCGCAGATCCATTCTGACGATGGCTTGATGAGGTCGCGCACCGACGACATGTAGCCCGTAGCACCGCAGTTGATCAGCTGTGCGGCATTGTAGCCCAGCGCGTAGCAATAGTCGGCATCAAAGTTTGACGGGGCGGCGCAGCGTCCCTCGTAGCCAAAGAAGTGGTGCATTGCCTTGAACTTGACATAGTCGGGGTCGTCTTTCTGCTTGCCCTTGTTGATCTGCTTGAGTTTCTTATTGACCAGCGTGCTCAGCAGTTTCTCGGTCTCGATGAGCGACACCTGGACGTTGCCGTGGGGGTCGCGGTCGAGCATGAGCTGTCGTCCCAGTGTCTTGGGCAGGCTGTCGAGGGTCGACAGGTTCTCGGGCTCGAGGTGCTCGCGGATAAACACCACCTGCGCGTCAGGATCCAAGGTCGACACCTCGGGCTTGAACTTGGCCATGATCTCGTTGAGTTGTTCAATCAGTGCCTTGCACGACGGGATAAACTCAATCAGGCCCTCGGGCACCAGGATGGTGCCGAAGTTCAGGCCGCGTTTGGCGCGCTTGACCACAATGTTGGTGATGCTGGTGACGATGTCACTCAGCTCGAGGCAATACTCCTCAACCTCCTCGCTGATCAGGCACAGGTTGGGCTGCGTCTGCAGTGCGCACTCCAGCGCGATGTGCGATGCCGAGCGCCCCATCAGCTTGATGAAGTGCCAGTATTTGCGGGCCGAGAAACAGTCGCGCTCCACGTTGCCGATGAGCTCGCTGTAGACCTTGGTCGCAGTGTCAAAACCGAACGATGCCTCGATAAACTCGTTCTTCAGGTCGCCGTCGATGGTTTTGGGACACCCGATCACTTGCACCTTGTGTCCATGCGCCTTATAGTACTCGGCCATGATAGCAGCATTGGTATTACTGTCGTCACCACCGATGATCACCACCGCCTTCAGGTTGAGCTCGCGGATAATCTCCAGGCCCTTCTCAAACTGCTCCTCCTTGTCGAGCTTGGTGCGTCCTGAGCCGATCATGTCAAAGCCGCCCGTGTTGCGATACTCGTCGATGATGTCGGCTGTCAGCTCCATGTAGTCATGCTTGACCAGGCCGTCAGGCCCCATGAGGAACCCGTAGAGGCGGCTCTCGGGATTGATGCGTTTGATGCCGTCAAAGATGCCGCTGATCACATTATGCCCGCCCGGAGCCTGTCCGCCCGACAAGATCACGCCCACATTGATGGGCCCCTGCTGAGACTTCTTGGCCTTGTCGTCGGGGACGAAGGTGATTTGTGGCAGACCGTAGGTCGTGGGGAACTGTTGCTGGATTTGCTCCTGGTCGGCCACCGATTCGGTGGCATCGCCCAGCACCATCTTCACCTCGCCGCACAGGGCTGCAGGCAGTTTGGGTTGGTAAGAAGCGCGTAACTGTTGCAGAACACTTTTGGTTGTTGTCATATTAGTCCTAAAAATTTTTATCCCTATTTTCTGAATCAGGCCACAAAATTACTAAAGAAAGGGCGAAAAACGGCAACCTGCCCATCATTTTTCAGCCCTCTTTATTTTTTTTAACCGTCAAGGCACAATCTTTCGTAATTCATAATTCATTTCGACAACCCTGACCCCTGAAAGCGCGACTGCGCCCTGCCCCCTGAAAGCGCGACTGCGCCCTGCCCCCTGAAAGCGCGACAGCGCCCTGACCCCTGAAAGCGCGACAGCGCCCTGACCCCTGAAAGCGCGTCAGCGCCCTGACCCCTGAAAGCGCGACAGCGCCTTTAATCCTGACAGCGCGTCAGCGCCCTGAACCCTGAAAGCGCGATAGCGCCCTGACCCCTGAAAGCGCGACAGCGCCCTGAATCCTGACAGCGCGTCAGCGGTCGCCAGCGATGACTATGCGCAGGCGGTCGAGGTCAAAGTAGCGCTGCGCGACCTCGCGCAGCCGCACTGCTGTAGTGTGCAGAATGGTGTCGATCTGCTGGTTGTAGTAGTCGGGATATACTCCATAGAGCCACGTCGATGCCACATAACTGGCAAGGCTGAAGGGTGTATCGAGTGTCTTGGCCTGGTCGCTGAGCATAAATTGCCGCACCTGCGACAACTCATGGTCGCTGATGAGCTGGTCGCACAACTGCTGCATTTCGTGCTTGACAAGGTCAATCACCTGGCTCACATGGCGCTGGTCGCACTCGGTGGAAACGCCGACATATCCGTCATGCTCGCGTCCAGCCAGATAGGCATTGATGCCATAGGTGTAACCCATCTGCTCGCGCACGACGGTCATCAGGCGACTGCCTGAATAGCCTCCGAGCACAGTGCATAGCATGCGCAGCGCCAGATAGTCAGGGTGGCTGCGGCCAATGGTGTCGATGGCCATGGCAATGGCTGCTTGCACAGCTCCAGGACAGTCGACCACCGACAACATCTGTGGCGAGGGATTGGTCTGCCACGTCAATTGTGGCGCGCGTTGGTCGTCGGGGTCTAGCCACTGGCTGAATGCGCGGTCGGTGGCGCTGATCATCTGGTCGTTGACCCGTCCTGCCAGCACCAGCCGACAATTGGATGGGTGGTAGAAGCGGCGGTAGAATCGGCTGATGTCGTCGGGCGTGAGGCTCATGATGTCGTCGGGCGTGACATCCTCGACCAGAGGGTGTCCGTCGCCATAGCGCAGCCTGCGCAGCTCGACACGGGCGCGGTATGCCACACGGCCTCGCATGGTAGCATAGCTGGATGCGTATTGCCGCTTGTAAACCTCCAGCTCTTGCTCGGGCAGCAACGCCCGGGCCAGCGAGTCGCTGACGACGGGCAACAACTTGTGGTAATGCTCGGTGATGGTCGAGAGTGTGATCTGACTCATGGTGTCGTGGCACTGCGACATCTTTCCAGCCCCATGATAGTCGAGCATTTCGGCAATGTCGCGCGTCGAGTATGCTGCCGAGCCCTCGAGACACATCTGTGCAGTGAGCGCAGCCTGCAGGCTGTGCTGCTGATGCATTGTGCCGCCCTCGACATAGACGCTGAGCTGACACACCTGCTGGTCGCCGCCGTCAATGACCCACAATGGCATGCCACATGTCAGTGTCTGGCAGGCTGGGAAATCGAGCCTGACATCGGTCAGCGGTGCCGTGGGTGGCTGTCTTGTGCGGTCAGTCATGGCATTGCTGCGCTCCCGTCCTTGTGGCGAGCGTCTTGCTGTTGCTGGGCCAGGTAGGCCTCGGCGCGCTGCAGGTCATCGGGGGTGTCGATGCCGATGGTCTGCGTCTGGCTCTGGCCCACGGTGATGGTGAATCCGTTCTCGATCCATCGCAACTGCTCGAGCGACTCAGCCACTTCGAGCGGACTGGGTGACAATTGGGTGATTTGTGCCAGCACATCGGCTCGATAGGCATACATGCCGATGTGGATGTAGTATTGATGCAACTGAGGCCACTGGGCAGTCTCGGCACCCCGCACATAGGGGATGACTGACCTCGAGAAATACTTGGCGCGATGACAGTTGTCGATAATCACCTTAGCTGTGTTGGGGTCGGCCAACTCTTCGTAGGTGCCCCCGGGCGCAAATGGTCTGACCAGTGTGGCAATGTCGGTGTCGGGGTCGTCGAAACATGCCATCAGTGTGGCTAACTGGCTGGGTCTGACAAAAGGCTCGTCGCCCTGGATGTTGATGACTACCTGCTCGCCTGTGCCATGCTTGAGATAAGCCTCAAAACACCGGTCGGTGCCACTGCGATGATGGGTTGCGGTCATCACGGCCTCGCCGCCAAAGCTGGTCACAGCCTGGGCGATGCGGTCGTCGTCGGTGGCGACAATCACATGGTCAAGGGCCTGAGTCGCCTGCCGGTAGACTCGCTCGATGACCGTCATGCCCCCCAGTCGCGCCAGGGGCTTACCCGGAAATCGCGTCGAGCCATACCGGGCTGGAATAATACCTATAAAATTGTGTTTATCCATCGTGTTAAGCGAATTTTTTTTTATAAATCTAGCTGCACCTCAGCAAAAGTAACTATTCACCGATTGTGATAGCGGCTGTTCCCCCTCTAAGTTGAGCAGCTCCCCCTCTAAGTTAGAGGGGGCCGGGGGGAGTGTGTCAGCCAACTTTGCTCCCCTAGTTCTGCTGGATTTGCAATCCAGCAGGATTGAGTATAAGCATTTATAATGCGCTTATTTCGGATTGCAAATCCTTATACTCAAATGCGGTCGGATTACAAATCCGACCGAACGGGTTTGCACAAATTTTAGATAAATCTGGCTGCACCTCAGCAAAAAAGCAAGCTCTTTTAGATAATCTTGGCTGCGCTCGGCAGTCCATGCAAGCATGACTGCACTCGCTTGCACAAGATTTGCGTTCGGTTTGCACAAATTTTGGGCAAAATTACTGCTTTTCTTTCAATTATGTGCAAAAATGTCAGTATCTTTGCCTCTAGCATGTGTTTTGCATAGACTTTTTTTAGCAATTTCGGTGTTTTCGAATACTTGGGCATTCGATTGTACGAGCATTCGAACTAACATCTAACGTCAATAGTGTAAAAACAAATGACAGCACAAGAGATACAAAAAAATCGTGATGCCATCACTGCCGACATCGCCGACCAGCGCCTTGCCCAGGCCATCGCGCGGCTCGAGCAACTGGCGGCACTGGCTGCCGACGCGCCCCTGCGCGAGCGGCTCGAGCAGGTCAAGGTGAGTTATGACCTGATGCTTCGCTATCTGTCGCGCGGCGTACTTGACCCGCAACGCGGCGACGTGCTTGGCCACATTGTGGGCGAGTTGTCGACGTTGACCGACAGCCTTGTCATCGCGCTTGAGGAGAAAGACTCGCCCGAGGTGTTCTATGCCCGGCGGCGCGAGCTGAAGGACGTCGACCTGTCGGCGTTGATCGAGCGATACCGCACCGAGAGGGGCAAGCTGCGGCTGCTGCGCTCGGTCGACGAGACGGTGCGCGACCGGGCTGCCATCTTGCAAGTGACAAAATCTTGTGAGCAGTGCGAGACCAATATTTTCAATAAGGTGTGGAGCACCTATCCAACCCCCACTGGCGACAGCCAGCTGATCTCACATTTTATTGCCGACGATGATGTGCCACAGCACGCGCGATGCCTGATGGTGATGGCACTGCTAGTGGGACTGATGAAGTTCTATGACGAGCCGAAGCTCATCCTGCTCATCGATGCATACGCTGCCAGTGACTGCCCCGACGTGCAACTGCGGGCCATCATCAGCGTGCTGCTGACGATGAACAGTTATCGCCATCGTGTCGAGCAATCACGCGCACTGCAGCCCCACATCGATGCCATGACCGAGTGTCCGACATTTGCCGACGACATCGCCATGGTCATCTACCGCCTGATTGGCACCCGCAACACCGACCGTGTCACCCGCCAGGTGACGCAGGACATCATGCCCGACATCATCAAGGCCAGTCCCGATCTGATCAACAAGCTGCGCAGTCGCCAGCAGCCGGCCGACCCCGACGAGCTGGAGGCCAACCCTGAGTGGCAGCGCATGCTAGAAGACAATGGTGTGGCCGCCAAGATGGAGCAGTTCAGTCAGCTGCAGCAAGAAGGCAATGATGTGTTTATCAGCACATTCTCCCGTCTGAAGAGCTACCCCTTCTTTCGCACGCTCAGCAACTGGTTTTTACCCTATCATAGCGGGCACAGTGTGGTGCAAGAGACATTCGGCGACGATGACCATCTGTTGCGCGACATGGTGGCTCGGGCACCGTATATGTGCAACAGCGACCGTTTCTCGTTCTGCTTGACACTGCACAGCATCCCCGAGAGCCAGCGCCAGATGATGCGATCCCAAAGTGCTCAACACATCGAGCAACTCGACGAGATGCGAGCCGATCGCGTCGTCGAGCGCAACAGCCAACAGCGCGACACCATCGCCACCCGTTGCGTGCAAGACCTCTACCGGTTCTTCAAGTTATTCTCTCGCCGCCGCGAGTTTCTTGCCGCCATCGACACCGCCATCGACTTTACTGCCCTGCCCTATCTGTCGGCCTACACCGATGCTCGCGAGACACTGCTGGTCATTGCTGAATTCTACTTGAAGAACGAATTTGACCAAGAGGCAGTCAGCTACTTCACTCGCCTGCTCCACACCCAACAGTCGACCGACCCCATCGTGCTGCAGAAACTCGGTTTTGCCCACGAGCGTCTGGGTAACACACGCGACGCCATCAAGTACTATAAGTGCTATGAGCTGGCCAACGACAGCGACCTGTGGACGCTGCGACACATCGCCAGCTGCTATCGTTCCCTGCACAAGCCCGACAAGGCCATTGACTATTACCGCCGCATCGACCAGATCAAGCCTAACCAGGTGGCCAACACACTCAACATGGGGCACGCCTTGCTTGAGAGCGGCAGCATCGAGCAGGCACTGCAGTGCTACTACAAGGCCGACCTGCTCGATGACACGCGTCATCGGGCATGGCGCCCCATTGCCTGGTGCTCGTTTCTGCTGGCCAGCGACGAGCGCAGCCTTGACTACTACAATCGCATCATCGACAGTGGCACAGGCACTGCTACCGACCACATCAACCGTGGTCACGTGCATCTGTGCGCCGGCCGCATCGCCGATGCCATTGCCGACTATCGTCATGCTTTGACACTGACCGACAACAACGCCGCCACCCTGCGAGAATCCATTCTAGACGATCTGCCCCACCTGCAAGCCCGTGGCCTCAGCGAGCAAGACGTCCGCCTCGTCATCGATGCAAGCACTTTAAATAATTCATAATTTATAATTCATAATTCATAATTCATAATGCAGATAGGCGTGGAGACTCAACCCCGCCCGACAGCAAGCCCGAAGGGCTGGCAGAACACAGGCCGGGGTGGAGCGACAGCGAAATCTTGTGCAAGCCGAACCCAATGAAGCTTGCTTCGATTGGTGAGGCGCAGCCAAGATTATCCAAACCCCGGTATAGATGTCCGCCCGCCATCCAAGCCCTGAAAGGGCGGCAGACCTCACACACGTCCCTTACTCAATGTCTCATGCAGGGACGCGTGGTGGCTCAACCCCGCCCCTCACCCCTCCCCTGCCAGGGGAGGGGAACTGTGGGAGGTGACTGAGTCCCTCTCCCCTGATAGGGGAGAGGTTAGGTGAGGGGTCGTCCTTCAATTCATAATTCATAATTTATAATTTATAATCCATAAAGACAGCGCCCTGCCCCCTGAAAGCGCGTCAGCGCCCTGACCCCTGAAAGCGCGACAGTGCCCTGAACCCTGACAGCGCGACAGCGCCCTGACCCCTGAAAGCGCGATAGCGCCCTGACCCCTGACAGCGCGTCAGCGCCCTGACCCCTGAAAGCGCGACAGCGCCCTGACCCCTGAAAGCGCGACAGCGCCCTGACAGTACACCAGCCGAAAGTAACGGCTTTACTACTCTACTACCCTACTACCCTACTACCCTACTACCCTACTACCCTACTACCCTACTACCCTACTACCCTACTACAAAAACAACTTTACTTCGTAACTCCATAACTACTTGAATATGATATTCGCACAACCATTTGAAACCCCGCATGGCTTGGTGCCTTTTCGACACATCACAGCCGACCTTTATGAACCAGCCATCCGGCAGGGCATTGCCCAGTGTCAAGCCGAGGTGTTGTCGATTGCAAACAATCCCGAGCCACCAACATTTGACAACACCATTGTCGCCCTTGAGCGCAGTGGCGAGATGCTCAACCGTGTGCTGGGTGTTTTCTACCCCATGCTCTCGGCCGATGCCGATGACCAGCTGATGGAGATCTCGCAACGAGTGGCACCCTTGCTGGCCGAGCACAGCAATGCCATCACGCTGAACCATGAACTGTGGCAACGCGTTAGAGTGGTTCATGACACGTTCGACCGTGAGGCACACGACCGCGAGGACTGGATGCTGCTCGACAAGACCTACCGCTCATTTGTGCGCAGTGGAGCAGCCCTTGAGGGCGATGCCCGCGAGCGATATCGTGAGTTGACTCGGCAGCTGACCGAAGAGACTCTTAAGTTCGGGCAGAACCACCTCAAGGCCACCAACGCCTTCGAGATGTGGCTCACCGAAGCCGACCTCGACGGTTTGCCCGAGAGTGCCCGTGAGGCGGCCAGCTGCGCCGCCGGCGAGCATGGCCGTCATGGCGACTACCTGTTCACCCTGCATGGCCCCAGCTACACCGCTTTTATGAAGTACTCTGCCCGCCGCGACCTGCGCCAGAAGCTCTACATGGCCTATAACACCCAGTGCACCAGTGGCGAATGGAGCAACATCGAGCTGTGCCGATCGATTGCCAACACACGCCTCGAGCTGGCCCGTCTGATGGGGTTCAACACCTTTGCCGACTACAGGCTGCAGAACTCGATGGCACAGACCCCGCAAGCCGTGATGGACATGCTCGGTGAGCTGCGGGAAGCTTATCAGCCTGCCATGCTGCGCGAGCTTGAGAGTCTGAAGGAATTTGCAGAGCAATGCGAGGGTCATCCGGTTGACCTCAAGCCATGGGACTACAGCTACTATGCCAACAAGCAACGCGATGCCTTGTTTGGAGTCAACGACGAGCTGTTGCGCCCCTACTTCCCCCTCGAGAAGGTGATAGAGGGCGTGATGGGGCTGGCCACACGGCTCTATGGGCTGCACTTCACCGTATGCTCAGATGCGCAAGTGTTTCACCCCGAGGTCAAAGTCTATGATGTGACCGACAACCAGGGCCAGTGGATGGGAGCACTTTACACCGACTTTTTCCCGCGACAGACCAAACAGAGCGGAGCATGGATGACCGCCTTCCGCGAGCAGCGACGAGACCGAGAGGGCAACGACGTGCGCCCACTGGTGACACTGACCATGAACTTCACACGTCCCACTGCATCGCGGCCATCGTTGCTCACCTTCGGTGAGGTGTGCACCTTTCTGCATGAGTTTGGTCATGGGTTGCACTGTCTGTTGTCGCGCTGCCGCTATGAGTCGACATCTGGCACCAACGTCTATCGCGACTTTGTTGAACTGCCCTCACAGTTTCACGAGAATTTCCTCACCCAGCGCGAATTTCTCGACAGTTTTGCCCGACACTACTTGACCAATGAGCCCATTCCCCAGCAACTCATCGACCGCATCATTGCCTCGCAGCAGTATGGTGCAGGCTATGCTTGCATGCGTCAACTCTCATTCGGACTGCTAGACATGGCATGGCACAGCATTGATGCCCCCTACCAGGGCGACATTGTCGCTCTCGAGCGCGCCGCTATGCAACCCGTTCAGGCTTTTGCGCCCGTTGATGGTTGTGCGATGTCACCTCAGTTCGGTCACATCTTCTCGGGAGGTTATGCCGCCGGTTACTACGGCTACAAGTGGGCCGAGATTCTGGATGCCGACGCGTTCAGCAAATTTCAGGAGGACGGCATCTTCAACCCCGACACAGCACGGCTGTGGCACGACTGTGTCATGTCGCGCGGCAGCAGCGAGATGCCGATGACCCTCTATGAGAGATTCCGTGGGCGGCGACCCACCATCGACGCGTTGCTGCGCCGCGACGGCATCTGCTAGTTGTTCTGTCTTTAGTTGTTAGTCGTCTTAAGTTTCGCTGGGTCAGTACCCCCTCTCGGTTGAACAGCTCCCCCTCTAAGTTAGAGGGGGTCGGGGGGAGTGGTGACACGGGGCCGGGGGGAGTGTGTCACGGGGCCGGGGGGAGTGTGTCACGGGGTTAGTGTGTGTCAGCCAGCATGTCAGCAGTGCCGAAAGTGGGCGAAAATATCATATCACCCCCGACCGCTCTTTCAGCATCAATGGGGATAAATAAAAAGCTCACGCCCGACCATCAGCGAGCAAGCTCGCAAGGTTGTCACTTAATCGCATTTTTCGCCGAGCGCAGAGTGAGAATGTTCTCACGCTGCGCTCGGTTCACACCATTGGTACTAATCTTAGCAGGAGTGCTGATTTTTCATCGGCTTGCAATTGTATATATTACCTGTAAGCACGTTACTGAACTTGCGAAACTTGAATTAGTCGTTAATTGTTAGAAGCCCTAGGCAACAAATAACTAAGAGCTAAAGGCTCGCAACTCGAGCAAGACGACATTCTCAACATGATGGGTGTGTGGAAACATGTCGACAGGCTGAACTTCGACGACGCGATAGCTGGTATCGAGCATGGCCAAGTCGCGTGCCTGGGTGGCGGGGTTGCAGCTGACATAGACAATGCGGCCTGGCTGGGCTTGAAGGATAACCCCAACCACATCGGGGTGCATGCCTGCACGCGGCGGGTCGATAATCATCACATCGGGACGTCCATGCTGGGCAACAAACTGGGCCGTGAGTACCTCTTTCATGTCGCCGGCATAAAACAGGGTGTTGCCGATGCCGTTGACACGCGAGTTAAGCTTAGCATCCTCGATTGCATCAGGCACATACTCAATGCCGATGACCTGGCGTGCTTGACGCGCGACAAAGTTGGCGATTGTGCCAGTGCCTGTGTACAAATCATAGACCAGTTCAGAACCTGTGAGGGCCGCCATGCGCCGCGCCACCTTGTAGAGTTCGTATGCTTGAAGCGAGTTGGTCTGGTAGAACGATTTCGGGCCGACGCGAAAACGCAGTCCCTCCATCTCCTCCTCGATGTAGTCGCGCCCGCTGTGCAGCAAGATGTCCTGGTCGGCAATCGAGTCGTTGCACTTGAGGTTGACCACATACATGAGGCTTGTGATTTGGGGGAATCGCTCTCTGATGGCATTCATCACATCGTCAATCGCCACCTGATTAGCCTCGCCAAACACAACGACCAGCATAATCTCGCCCGTGCTGGCCGTGCGCACCATGATGGTGCGCAACAAGCCCTGGTTGTTGCGGATGTCATAAAACGAATAGCCGCGGTCAATGGCATAGTCGCGCACGAAGAGTCGAATTTCGTTGCTCACATCAGGTTGCAGCCAGCACCGCTTGATGTCGAGCACCTTATCAAAGCTGCCAGGGATGTGAAACCCCAGTGCATTGCGGTCGTCGAAGACCTGGTCGCTGCGCATCTGCTCGGTGGTGAGCCAACACTTGTTGCTGAAGGTGAACTCAAGTTTGTTGCGGTAGTGGCGTGTCTGGGCCGAACCCATGATGGGGTTGATGGTCGGGATGTTGACTTTGGCGATGCGCTGCAAGGCATCTACCACCTGCTGCTGCTTGTATTGCAGCTGGCTGTCGTAAGGCAGATGCTGCCACTTGCATCCGCCACAGATGCCGAAGTGCTGGCAGAAGGGCGCGACGCGCAACGGGCTTGGCGTGACGATACGGGCTATTTGGCCCTCGGCAAAGCTGTGCTTCTTGCGGGTGACCTTGAGGTCGACGACATCGCCTGGGGCACCGTAGGGAACAAATACGACCAGGTCGTTCCAGCGGCCGATGCTTTTGCCTTCGGCAGCCACTGCGGTGATCTCAAAATTTGGGATTGTGGGTAGTTCTTTTCGCTTTCGTGACATTTTTTTTAAATTCATAATTTATAATTCATAAAGACAGTGCCCTGACCCCTGACAGCGCGACAGTGCCCTGACCCCTGAAATCTAGTTCTGCTGGATTTGCTGCGCTTCGCTTGCCCTTCGGGCTCCCGTTCGGTCGCGAGCACTTCGTGGTTGCAATCCAGCAGGATTGAGTATAAGCATTTAGATAAATTTGGCTGTGCCTCAGCAATGTTCAAGCAAGCTTGACATTGCATTCGGCTTGCGCAAATTTTATAATGCGCTTATTTCGGATTGCAAATCCTTATACTCAAATGCGGTCGGATTACAAATCCGACCGAACGGACCCCTGACAGCGCGATAGCGCCCTGACCCCTGACAGCGTGACAGTGCCCTGACCCCTGAAAGCGCGACAGTGCCCTGACCCCTGAAAGCGCGACAGTGCCCTGACCCCTGAAAGCGCGACAGCGCCCTGACCCCTAAAAGCGCGATAGCGCCCTGTGTCAGAGGTAGGGGTTGAAATCACGCTCGTTAGCAACGGTTGTTGTGGGACCATGGCCTGGGATGAGCAAGGTGTCGAGCGGCAGGGTCAGCACCTTATCACGAATGCTGCCAATGAGCGTGTCATAGTCTCCGCCAGGCAGGTCGGTGCGTCCGATGCTGCCCTCAAAGATGGTATCGCCGGTGAATGCTAAGGCGCTGTCGGGTGCATAGAAGACCAGCCCCCCACGCGAGTGGCCGGGTGTGGACAGGACATGGACGGGCTCGTTGCCCAGCGAGATGACATCACCATCGATCAACGGACGGTCGATGTGCAGCACATCAAGGTCGATTTTAAGCCTGAAGTGCTGGGCTTGAAGGGGTAGGTCGGTGGCCAACTTTGCATCCAGCTCGCTGCCCGCGACCTCAATGCCATAGCGATCGGCCATCCATCGTGCCGAAGTCACATGGTCGATGTGGGCGTGTGTGAGCAGCACATGGCGCATGACCAGATTGTTGTCGTCGATAAACCCGGTGACCACAGCCCGCTCGTGGTCCTGCATCATGCCAGGATCGACGATCATGGCCTCGCGCGAGCTCTCGTCCCATGCGACATAAGTGTTCTCGCCAAATGGGTTTACGGTAAATTTGGTGACTTTCATCTCATCATCTTATAAGGGTAAATATACGATACGCTTGCTCTCGAAAAAAGGTTCGTCAAAATATGTGGCCACATCCTCGACCAGTACTTGCTTGGCAAAGGGGCGCAACTCGTCGGTCAAATCGCCGCCCTTGAGACAAATCAGACCATTAGGTATGCCACTATGTTGGCCCCGCTCGACGAGGCGCCGCACCAGGGGCACGATGTCGGGCAGAGGCATCACAGCCCGGCTAACGACAAAGTCAAACGATGCCTTGACCTCGCGTATGTCGCCATGCTGCATGGTGACATTGGTGATTGCTGCACGGCTGGCAATGTCTTGCGCCACCCGCAGTTTCTTGCCGATGCGGTCGACCAGATGGAATTGCGACTCGGGAAACAGCACCGCCAGTGGCAGCCCAGGAAAACCGCCTCCTGTGCCCAGGTCTAGCACGCGTGTTCCCGGGGCAAACTGCACAAATCGGGCAATGGCCAGCGAATGCAGGATGTGAGCGACCTCAAGGTTGTCAATGTCCTTGCGCGAGATGACGTTGATCTTGGCATTCCACTCGGGATAGAGCCGCAGCATGGTCTCGAATTGCTGGCACTGCAAAGGCGACAGCTGTGTGAAATATCGGGTGATGCTAGTCATAATTTATAATTCATAATTCATAATTCATAATTCATAAAGACAGCACCCTGACCCCTGAAAGCGCGACAGTGCCCTGACAGCGCGACAGTGCCCTGACCCCTGACAGCGCGACAGCACCCTGACCCCTGAAAGCGCGACAGCGCCCTGAAAGCGCGACAGCGCCCTGACCCCTGAAAGCGCGATAGCGCCCTGACAGCGCGACAGCGCCCTGACCCCTGAAAGCTAATTGTGTCAGTGCATGCGACGGATGACCGAACCATCGCAGGCCAGCGGTTCGAGCTGGTCGTAAGTGAGTGAGATCTGCGGCTCACCGATGGCGTCGACAGCCAGCTGGCTGGGCAGATAACTCCAGGTGATGCCGTCATCACCGAAATAGAAATTGCGTGTCACGGTCAGGTTGTCGGCATTGAAGAATCCCATGTCGTTGAGCTGGTCGTTGCTGGTGGCTTTGTTTTGCTCAAGCAGTCTGTCGCGCAGCATCTGTGTGACATCGGCCATGGCATCGTCTCGAAAGATTCTGTGCAGGTCGATGTAGGCCATGGTTTGCAGGTCGAAGTTATAGTAGCGGTGTGTGACAGATGTCACCTTGTTGTTCTTGCTGACAACCTCGGTTTTGCAGAAGGTGATGACATCGTTCTTGTTGCAATGCACATTGACCGTTGTGGTCGTGTTATATCGGTAGACTGGCTGCGAGTCATTGCCCTCGTCAAGCTGGTCGTCAGTCGGCAACTGCTCAAAAAAGTCGTATTGATGCAGAGTGTTGCTGACAGTGGCCCGCATGGCATCTTCTAGCCCCGTCGAGTCAGGAGCATTGAGCACGAATGCTGCAAACAGGCGCTGCAGCTGCTCGGTGTGTGCCTTGTCGACAAACCACTTTGGAAAAACGATGGTGGCATCGGCAAAGATCGCACATCGCTCGCCATTGCTCTTGGCAAAACTTGTTGTGTCCGACAGACGGCACGAGTCAAGCATGACGGTTTGCCCGGCCGATTGTGTAGTGCCAGCGCCCTGTTTTTGGCATGCTATCATGGTGGCTATCAACACAATGACAAATGCCATCGAGGACATTAATTGGTGTTTTCTTCTCATCGATTGCAGAATTTTTGCGCTAAATTACAAAAAAAAATTGAATTATGTGTTTTTTTAAGTATCTTTGTGGGTGTTTTATCGACCGAGCGGTGAGTTTGGTCAAGAGTAATGCAGAAATCATGGAAATCGGAAACTACAATGACCTCAAAGTGAGCCGTGCCACCGCTTTTGGCGTTTATCTGGTTGACGACCAGGGCAGCGAGGTGCTACTGCCCAAGCGATATGTCACCGGCGCCATGCCTGCCGGGATGAAGGTGCGCGTGTTTGTCTATAACGACTCGGAGAATCGGCCTGTGGCGACCACCGAGACGCCGACAGCTGTGGTGGGTCAGACGGCCCTGCTGCGGGTCAAGGCGGTGAATGCCGTTGGGGCGTTCATGGACTGGGGGCTAGTGGCAAAGGACCTGCTGGTGCCCTTCGGCGAGCAGCGAGTGGACATGAAGGCCGGCCGCAGCTATGTGGTGCACGTCTATCTGGACCGTGAGAGCGGGCGCATCGTGGCCAGTGCCAAGCTTGACAAATTTCTGAGCCACGACCGCCCCGACTATTATCATCGCCAGCGCGTGCAGTTGCTGGTGGTGCAACGCAACGAACTGGGTTTCAAGGTCATCGTCAATGACAGCCATTGGGGCATGATTTATCACAACGAGATCATGTGCGATGTCAACATCGGCGACCGCCTGACGGGATATGTCAAGCAGGTGCGTGACGATGACAAGGTTGACGTGACGCTGGCTAAGATAGAGAAGGCTCGCGTCGACGACCTGTCGGCATTGATACTGGGTCATCTCAAAGGTCATGGCGGCACAATGTCGCTGACCGACAAATCTTCGCCCGATGAGATTTTTAAGGCATTCGGGTGCAGCAAGAAAGATTTCAAGAAAGCGCTAGGTTTGCTCTACAAGCAACAACGTGTTGAATTGTTGCCCGATTGCACACGTTTGAAACACTAAAAACCGTTAAAAGTTTGGCATTTGCCGAAAAACATTAGTATATTTGCCCTAATTAAATTAAAAACTAGATGAAAACCAACGAAAACACGATAGTTCTGATTACGGGAGCCACCAGTGGAATTGGGCTGGCCTGTGCCCGCAAGTTTGCTCAAGGCGGCTACCGCGTGATTGTCACCGGCCGAAACGAGTCGCGACTGCATGCAGTGGTTGATGAGCTGCGGACGGCCAGTTGCGACGTGTGGCCATTGATATTCGACGTGCGCGACCGTGCTGCCGCGACTGCCGCCATCGAGGGGCTGCCTGCCCAGTGGCGCGATGTGGACATTCTGATCAACAATGCTGGAGGTGCCTGGGGGCTTGAGCCCGAATACGAGGGCGACTATGCCGACTGGGACACAATGATCGACACCAATGTCAAGGGTTTGCTGACCATGACGCGCCTGTTGGTGCCGGGCATGGTGCACCGCAATCGCGGCCATGTGATCAACATCGGGTCGGTTGCCGGCGATGCAGCTTATGCCGGGGGCAACGTCTACTGTGCCACCAAGGCGGCAGTCAAAGCACTGACCGACGGTCTGCGCATCGATGTGGCTCACACAGCCGTGCGCGTGACCAACATCAAGCCCGGCCTGGTCGAGACAAACTTCAGCGTCACCCGCTTTCATGGCGATGAGGCACGCGCCGAAGCTGTCTATCAAGGCATCGATCCACTGACAGGCGACGATGTGGCCGACGTGGCCCTCTATGCCGCCAATGCACCGGCTCATGTGCAGATTGCCGAAGTGCTGGTGCTGGCCACCCATCAGGCAAGCGGCAGCGTCATCCACCGCGACAAGTAGCCATGCGACAGTCAGGATACATATTGCTCAAGGTTGTCATCGGCTGTCTGCTGGTGACATTGCTTGCGCCCTGTGCCCATGGCATCATCTATCCCAAGTCGAGCGCTCCCAACGGCTATAAGTTCTACCCCATCCCCATCGACACCATCGGCGTGTCGATGTTTCTGGCTGATGTCTACAAATACTATGAGGCCCAACAGTTGAGAGATAGTAGCATACTTGACCAGCTCAGGCTGGACCGTCTATACACTGTCAATGATATGGTGAACCGGCAGGTGCCGGGATTCGGCTTCAATCCGTTAACTACTGAGTCAGCATTTCTGCGCGACCTGCTTGTTGAGAGTTTTGACATCTTTGCCTACGCTGCCAACTACAAGCCCTCGGTCAAGCGGGTGCGTCCGTGTCGCCGTTTCCGCGAAAAGACCTATGGTGTCGAAAGCTCTCTAGCCTCGGAATTCATGCCTGGTGGCAAATCGGAATACGCCTTCCCATCGTCGCATGCCAGCGCATCGTGGGGCATAGCACTGCTGCTGACGTGCGTCAACCCGTGGCATGCTGACACCATCATCAGCCGTGGCCTAGCTCACAGTCAGAGCCGTGTCATCGGCGGCGTCCACTGGCAGAGCGATGTCGATGCCGGAAAGATTCTGAGCACCGCCAACTATGCCCGCATGTTTGCCTATCCTGCTGTTCTTGACATGATTGACTCGGCCAAGCTCGAGACCCAGCGTGTGCTGAGCTTGCCACCTGCGCCATTGTTTGACGATTTGTTGGCCGATGACGACTCGTTGGCACGGCTCACGTTGAGGTTGCCGCGGCCCTATGACATGCAGTCGCCAGTGGGCAGCTGTGACCTGGCTGTGCTGACCGACAGAATGGCCAAACGCACGGCCACCATCCAACAGCAGGCTCGGCAGCAGGTCGACTTGAGCACAGCCAATGTACTGGATTGTTTCACCAATCAGATGGGCACGACGATCACCGCCCAGAGCCACCCAGCTACTTATGCGCTGGTCGACATGCACCTGCGCATGTGTCGCAAGGTGTGCTCGCTCATGCAGGGCAGGTATGATAAGCCCCGGCCCGTCGATTACTATGGCATCGTCCCCGCAACCGGCGAGGACATTGACTCGCTGCGCAGCAACAGCCCCTACCCATCGCTGCATGCGGCCATGGGCTGGACGGCATCGATGACCTTGATGATGCTGCGCCCAAGTTATATGAACACCATCCTCAAGCAGGGGGTGGCCTACGGCGAGAACCGCATAGCAGCCGGCACAACGTGGCCCAGCGATGTCGAGATGGGTCGCCTTGTGGCCTGCATCGCGTTTGGCTACACTACGTCTTGCCGCGAATACACTGACATGGTGCGTGCGGCACTTGCAGAATTCTCCACCCAATGAAATCCACAATGAAGATCCCGACACGACACATACTGACGCTGTTGATTGCCGTCATCGCCACGATGGCCGATTGCCACGCGCAGTATTTCAAAGCTGACTATGCCCCCAACCCGGCTGCCTTCATGATGCCGCGCCAGGCCGACGAGCAGAACCCATTTTGGGCTCACGACATGTATCGTCACTTCATGCTGAAGTCGTGTCGCGATTCGGCCATTTATGCCGATGTGTATAAGGCTAACTATGACAACAAGCTCACCAGCGAGCTCACGTTGCAGTCCTACTATGCCAACTACCACCTCAAGCTTTTTGAGCCGGCTTTTGGACTTGTGGTCAACAAGTTGAATAATAAGGATATTTTTTATTTTTTGGACTCGTGCAGGCAGTCGAGCAACCAGATGTTGACACTAGTGCCCGGCGAGTGGCAGCGCACACGCCCTTGCGCCCGATTGCGCGAGGTGAACTTTGCAATGCGTCGACAAGCCCATGAGTATGCCAACAATGTCAGCTATGCGCCCAACCTGTCTTTCCCGTCCAACGAGGGCACAGCCGGCTGGCTGACAGGACTGTTGCTGAGCACACTCAACCCCTGGCAGACCGATACCATCATGTCTCGAGCTTATCAGCATGGATGGTTTCGCGAGGTGAGTGGAGGCATGTGGGCCACCGATGTCGATGACTCGCGCGAGCTAGGTACGGTTGTTTTCGCCAGGCTGATGTCGATGCCCCGGTTCCGCAACCGGCTGCGTGTGCTTCAGCGCAAAAATTGGCCGCTGTTGCAGCCCGACCCCCACGGCACATTGACACCATTTGCCCATGTCATGTCGAGTGCCGTCCCAACGATTGATGACCAGTTGGCCAACGACTCGTTGTTCGCGAGGTTGGCTCGACACATTCCGGTCAATGACACCGAGAGCAGTGGCGGATTCCAGAGCGACTTGCAGCGCTATGCGACACTGGCGACATTGCGCGACAGCGTCTCCGTGAGCGATATGCTGGGCAGCAGCAGCGACGACTATCTCAACCCCATTGACTTTTTTACGCCCGTCACCGATTTCATTGCTAATCCCAGGCAGACTCCAAGTCTCTACAAGTTGCTCACCTCGATGTTGACCGGTTGCGAGCAGCTGTGCCTGCTTGCCCAGGAGCAATCAGTCGAACGCCGCCGTCCCTTCGATGTGTTTCAGCAAGATCCGCTCACGCTTGAAGACACCGACCAACTGCGGGCACAGAGCGACTATCCTTCTTATCGGGCAGCGGCTGGCATGGCAGTGGCACTGACGCTGATGATGCTGGACCCCGTCCAATGCGACACCATCATGCATTTGGGTTACCAGTATGGGCTGTACCGCGCCATCGGCGGCAGCAACTGGCACAGCGACATTGTCGCTGGCCGCCTGGCAGGCTGCATGGCGGTGTCGGTTGTGGCCTCGGGCAGCGACTTCCTCGACTTGCTTGAGTCGGCCAGGGTCGAGTATGACTCATGGCATGGCGAGATTATCACCGACTCGCCCAGCATACGTCAGGACTCATCGCAGAACGATAAACAGCTTTACACCATCGACGGCCGGCCGGCCACGCCCAATAGCCGTGGCATACTAGTCGGACGAAACCGCAAAGTGCTAGTGCCATGAGGTCAATTATTCACAACACATTGCGCCTAGCAATACTTGCCCTGTCATTGCAATTGTGGCAGTCAGCCGGAGCTGTCCGATATCAAGACGGAGACTTTGTGTATGACTGCAACTATATTTGGGGGCACCTCGAAGCGACGCTCATGCTCTACACCGGCGACCAGAGCGAGGTGACGGTCCCCGACTCGGTCTATTATCAGGGCCACAACTACCCTATTTTATATATAGGTGATGATTTCGTTCATCCGTTCAGCTACAACACGACGGTGACGACAGTACATCTGCCCGCAACGGCTGTCAGCATCGGTGTCCAAGCCTTTGACAACTGCCAGCAACTGCGCCATGTCGACCTGGGCAGTAGCTTGACCAGCATCGGAGCATACGCCTTCAATGGCTGCTCGCAACTGACCCAGGTGACCATGCGCGGCAATCTGACCGACATCGGCGAGTGTGCCTTTGCGCAATGCAGCCAGCTCACCAGCCTGACGATGGGGCGTGGTGTGCAACACCTGGGCATGGCAGTTTTCGACGGCACGCCATTGCAGACACTGACACTGCTCAATCCCGAGCCCGCTCAATGCGACGGCACGCTGAGCAACGACCTAAACCTGTATCGCACCTGCACACTGGTTGTGCGCATCGGCAGCCGCAACGCATTCTTGGCCGCTGGTGGCGAATGGACACGTTTCCTGCAAATTGTCGAGCGCGCCGAACTGGGCGACATCAATGCTGACGGTTCAATCGACGTGGCCGACATCAACATTCTGGTCAACATGATGCTAGCGCGCACTGAGCAAGATCAGTCGGGCGCCGACATCGACCACAATGGCAGTGTAGATGTCGCTGACATCAACACGTTGATTAACATTATGCTCGGAATAGGTACCTTCTAACCCCATACTACTAATAATGAAACGAACAATCATCACACTGCTGGTCGCCATATCATGGCTCATAGCACTGCAAGCACAGGGCCAGACCAGCATCATCAACACACCATACCCCAATGCGGTGAAGTATCTGCCTCCGCCGCCCGACACGCTCAGCATGGCGTTTGCATACGATGTCCACAGATATATAGTGGGAATGAGTTTGCGTGACACCGAGCGCGGCCAGCAAGCCCGCTCTGATGTGGGCTATGGTCTGTCGTATGTGGCAGCCCGAATGCGCGACTGTTTCGGTCTGGACCCATCGAGCAGCAAATATCCTGCACTGCGGCAACTCATGGCCGATGCGATGAACTATGTGGGTCAGGCATGCAGCGGCCCGAAATCCTACTACAACCGTCTGCGTCCGTTTGCACGTTTTCACGACCCGCTGTTCAGTAGCGAGTCGGCCGCATCGCTGGCTGGTTCGGGTTCCTATCCTTCGGCCCACTCGATGATGGGCTGGGCTGGTGCGCTGGTGTTGAGCGAGGTCAACCCCAAGTTGCAGGACGAGCTATTCGAGAACGGGTATGAATATGGTCAGAGCCGCATCATTGTCGGGGCACACTGGCAGAGCGATGTCGATGCCGCTCGCATGATGACGGCAGCCACCTTTGCCCGGTTGCATGCCAATGAGCAATATCTGGCCATGGTCGACCACGCGCAGCAGGTCTATGACAGTGTCACACACAATGTGCGGCCCAGTGCGCTCGACCAGATTCACCCCTATGTGCGCTTTTTGCCCGAGATGCCCGACAGCACCGGTGCTGCATTTGCCAGCGATGTGACTCTCTACTATCAGAACAAACAGCTGCGCCAGGGCGAGCGCGGCCAGCAGGCCTGTTCTGATGCCGACATGAGCGTCGACGGCATCATCGGCTGTTTCAGCAGCATCCTCGGCACCACCGTCAATGCCACGCGCACCCCGGTGATCTATGACCTGCTCACCACCGTTGTCAACCATGCGCGCGACAACTGCATCGAGCTGCAGCGGCAGCATCGCCGCACCCCACCCTACCGGCGGCTGGGTGAGCCCGCACTGTCAGGTACCACATCGACCGAAGTCAGCTGCTATCCCTCATGCCATGCCACTGTGGGCTGGGTGGCTGCAATGGTGATGATGGATATCTGCCCCACACATCAGAACAACATTCTCAAGCGCGGGCGCGAATATGGTCAGAGCCGTGTCATTGCCGGCACCAACTGGCAGAGCGATGTCGATGCCGGACAGCTGCTGGGCGGCATGATATTTGCCAACCTGATGTCTGACCGTGCGCTGCGCAACCAACTGACTGCCGCGCGCAACGAGTTCAACGCCGTGTCGGGGCTCAACGCCATTCAGGCCACGGTCGACGACACACCAGCAGCCGAGTTTACGCTGGACGGCCGCTGTGCCACAACCGACAGTCGCGGTGTGATTGTGTCCACAAACGGAAAAAAACAGCTGCGGTAATGTTAAAGTTTGCCAATTGACAAGTTGGCTATTGCACTTTTTTGTATTTTTGCGCAACATTTTTGCTAACCATAAAGAAAACTAATAGAATCAGACAAATTATGGAATTACCATTTGCTGAATCTTGGAAAATCAAGATGATTGAACCCCTGCGCAAGAGCACTCGCCAGGAGAGAGAGCAGTGGCTTAAAGAAGCCCACTACAATGTGTTTATGCTCAAGGCCGAACAGGTCTATATCGACTGTTTGACCGACTCGGGCACCGGCGCCATGAGCGACCGCCAGTGGGCCGAGATGATGCTGGGCGACGAGAGCTATGCTGGCGCCACATCGTTCTACAAGTTCCAGTCGGTGGTGCAACGCATCTTCGGCTTCAAGTATGTCATCCCCACTCACCAGGGCCGTGCCGCCGAGAACGTGCTGTTCTCCTATCTGGTCAAGGAAGGCAATGTGGTGCCCGGCAACGCCCATTTCGACACCACCAAGGGCCACATCGAGAGCCGCAAGGCACGTGCCATCGATGTCACCATCGACGAGGCCAAGGACACCCAACTCGAGTTGCCGTTCAAGGGCAATGTTTCGCTTGAGAAGCTCGAGCGCGTCCTGAGCGAGAACAAGGGCAACGTGCCATTCATGGTACTGACCGTGACCAACAACACAGTCGGCGGCCAGCCTGTGTCGATGCAGAACATCCGCGAGACCTGCGAGCTGTGCCACAAATATGGCGTGCCCGTGGTGATGGATTCGGCACGATTTGCCGAGAACAGCTACTTCATCAAGACCCGCGAGCCCGGCTATGCCGACAAGACCATCAAGGAGATTGCACGCGAGATGTATTCATACGTCGACTGCATGACCATGTCGGCCAAAAAGGATGGTGTGGTCAACATGGGCGGTTTCATCGCCACCAACAACGAGGAGTGGTATGAGGGAGCAAAGCTCTATTGCATCCCCTTCGAGGGCTTTATCACCTACGGCGGCATGAATGGTCGCGACCTCAACGCCCTGGCTGTCGGTCTGGACGAGAACACCGAGTTTGACATGCTCGAGACACGCATCCACCAGGTGCAGTATCTGGCCAAGAAACTCGACGAGTATGGCATCCCCTATCAGCGTCCAGTGGGCGGTCACGCCCTGTTCATCGACGCCGACAAGGTGTTGTGCAATGTCCCCAAAGAGGAGTTCCCCGCTCAGACGCTGACCTGCGAGTTGTATCTCGAGGCAGGCATCCGCGGCTGCGAGATTGGCTACATCTTGGCCGACCGCGACCCCGTCACTCGCGAGAACCGTTTCGGGGGCCTCGACCTGCTGCGCCTGTGCATCGCCCGTCGTGTCTACACCGACAACCACATGGACGTGATTGCAGCCGCGCTCAAAAACGTCTATGACCGCCGCAACGAGATCAAACGTGGTGTCGCCATCGAGTGGGAAGCACCGCTCATGCGCCACTTCACTGTCCGTCTCAAACGATTGGGTTAATTGCTGCCGTCTTTTTGGCCAGCTGCCATCATCATTGCCTCGCAGGAGTCTGCCTGCGAGGCATTTTTTGTGGTCTTGCAGGCAGCCATCAGTGGCGCTGCATTGTGCGAGACGGTGTCTCGCAATACGCCGACATTCTGTTCGCTATTCACTGTCCGCTGTCCTGAAGGCATCCATGATGGCTGTTGGACGGTGGTCCTTGAAAGCTCCCAGCGGATAATGCCCTTCAAGCTCGGGAGCCCAGTAGAACACGCCTTGGCAATGCCCGCCCGTCAGCGTGCGGGCTGCATCGATGAGTTGACGCATGAACCGCTTTCCGTCGTCGGGCCGCTTCACCTCATATCCTGTCTCGACAATCATTGTCTCGGTGCCATAGCGACGGTGCAACGCGTTGATGTTGGCGATGCAGTCGCGCAGAGTGCCGGCATCATCACTCTCCAGTCCCGCCTCGCGATCCCAGTAAGGATAGACACTGAGCCCGATCATGTCCCATCGCGCCCCATGTCGCTTGAGCCCGTCGAAGATAAAGTGATAGCGCGTCGGGTCGCATCCGCCGTCGAGATGCACAATGACCTGAGCCTCGGGATAGACCAGCTTGACCGCGTCATACCCCGCTTGGGTCAAGCCTGCATACTGTGCCATGTTGGTCTCGGCGCGTCCCACATCCCACAGCATGCCGTGAGTGGTCTCGTTGCCCACCTGCACCCAGCGCACGTCGATGCCGGCAGTCTTGAGCAGTTGCAGCGTGCGCCATGTGTGGTCGGCCAGCGCCTTCCTCATTTGATCGTAGTTCAGGTGGCGCCATGCCTGGGGGATATTTTGCTTGGCAGGGTCGGCCCACCAGTCGCTGTAGTGAAAGTCGATCATCACTGCCATGCCCAATCGCCGGGCCCGCAGTGCCATCACCAGCACATCCACAGGACTGCAAAAGCCATCTTTTGGGTCAACCCACACACGCAGTCTGACAGCGTTGAGTCCGAGTTCACGCATGAGCTCGGTGTTCTCGCGTGGTTCGCCATGCGCATTGCACAGCTGTATGCCATGGGCTTCGAGCTCGGTTGTGCCACTGATGTCGGCTCCCAACCAGAAGTTGGCCGAGCCTGCATTCATGGCCAGCAGAATCATCATCGACAGTAAAATTGTTCTCATTTTCAACGAGTTTTTCTTAATTCTTAATTCATAATTCATAATTCATAATTATCGTAGCTCAGGACATCGTTGACACTTTTTCCATTCCTTAGAAGGAGTGTAAACGTAGTCCTTAGAGCTAATTAAATAAAACTTGGACCCCCTAGGGGGTCGCGCCGCTAAGGCGG
>Ga0256404_1003408_pt1 | contig 32456 bp, 24 predicted proteins | sample RumenRJG_01DNA_FD_185990 | JGI IMG/M metagenome (GOLD analysis project Ga0256404, IMG submission 185990) | Bovine rumen microbial communities from Lethbridge, Alberta, Canada - RJG_01 | ecosystem: Host-associated > Mammals > Digestive system > Stomach > Rumen | place: Canada: Alberta | collected...
GAGTTGAGCCATTGTGTTCATCCTCCTTGGTATTATGTTGATTTTGGTCGATTTTCATTATACCTAAGAGATGAGCACTTGGCTCTTTTTAATTTTTCAATTTACACCATTATACAGACGTAACCTTTCTGTTTCGCTTTCTTGCATATATAGTATGGACAGCGCAATACGGAGCTGCATCTTCGAATGCTTGTCCAACTTCCCTTTTGCACGGTTTATGGATGGCTGTGCCTAAAAAAGAGGCCCCTGCTATATGCGGGGCCTCTTTTTTTGGTGGATTTTCGGGATTTTGCGGATTTCGATTCATTTTCTTGCATATATAAAGTGGACAGATGCTTTTGAGCTGCATCCTGTCCGGTGTTTTCTTTTCATACCTTTTGCGCCCGCGCGGCCTTATGGGCTGCACGGACCGGAGACCCCGTTCTTTCTGCCACAAGTCCGGGGCCTTTTTCTTTCTTTTGCTTGTATCCCACATGGTCTGGACGCTTTCGGAACATGTTTCCGGACGCTCTTCGGAACGTCTTCCGGGCTTTTTTCCTTTTTTGGCCATTTCCGGGCCTCGTTCTTCCTTTCCGGGGCGTTTTTGGCCCCGGTTTCCGCCTGTTTCAGCCCGCAGATCACGTTCAGGCCGGCGGAAAACCCCTCTTTTTGGCAGGCCGCGCACCCTTTTTTCTGATTTTGCAGTTTTCGTTTCGTTTTCTTGCATATACCTTATGACTGGAAAACTGCCGCGCATGGCAGCGGGCAGCCGGACACACGGAAGAAACAAAGGCGGGTAGCACTTCCCGCACGCGCGGGGGTGGCCCTGAAAACGGGCAGCGCTTCCCACACGCGCGGGAGTGGCTCCGCAAAAAAGCATTTTCTGCTTCGTTTTCTTGCATATATCTAGTGACTGGAAAATTTCTGCAGTCCATGGCGGCCCAAGGCCGCCGGCAGGAAACGAAGGGAGCCTTCCGGACCTTCCGGGGCGCACCGGTTTTATCGTGGGCGGGACGCAGGCTACTATCAATTTGCACGTTTTGCAGGTTCAGGATGCCCGTCCATGGGACAGAGGACGCCGCAAGGCACCGGGCCGGTCTTTGGTTCCGTGTATCCGGCTGTCTTGCCGCCATGCACCGCAGGAAAAACAAAACACAAAGAACGCAAGCACAGCTCATCCAGCCGGCTGTGCAGAAGGAGATTTGGTTATGAAAAACAGAAAGCTCACGAAAATGCAGCTCCGCATTGCGGGACTCACACTCGCTGCCGTTCTTGCCGGCACACCGGCACTGACGACCGTACCGACATTTGCGGCTACAGCGTCCGCAACAACGGTCGCCGGTGATGTTCCGACTACAACAGCGGCTACGATCGACACGACGAAGAAGGGTTCCCTCTCCATTTCCAAGGAGATCGAGAACAACGGCGATGTCCATGACGGCAATTACCTCGATGAGGCAGGCGAGGATTCCGCGATCAAGGTATCCGGCATCAAGTTCAATGTGACACGGGTGGCAGATCTCATCCAGCAGGCATCCACGGATTCCACGGGAAATGTCACAACAGGAATCTACTACCGCGTGACAAACAACTCCGCGAACGCGACACTGGGCCTCACAGCTGGCAAGCTGTACACATCCTCTGAGCTCATCAAGGTCATGGAGGACAAGATCCCGACACAGGCACACGCGCTCCGCACGGCATGCGCGAACGCGACCACAAACGTCACGACTGGCGCGGACGGCAGCGCGAAGGCGTCAAACCTTGACCTCGGCCTCTATCTTGTCACTGAGGATGAGAGCTCTCTTGCAAACGCAAAGAACGCGGCAACCGGCAAGGCCGTTACGATTGATACCCCGGACCTTCCGTACCTGGTCGCGATGCCGAGCACAAACATCGCGGACATTACAGACGCGAACGGCACCGTCCATAAGGCAGGCACGGTCTGGCAGTACGACATCAAGAGCTATCCGAAGAACACGGATACAGTCGTTGTCAAGAAGATCGTCTCCGGCGATCCGTATGAGACAGCCGACAAGAAGGACAATCTGCAGAACGCCAAGGACGAGCAGGTCGGTGACGCAATCGAGCAGGTCATCACAGCCGATATCGCGGCCCTGAAGGATGACAAGGACACAAATACAAAGTTCGTCCTGTCCGATACGATGTCCAAGGGCATGAGCCTGTCCACCAACTACAAGGGCAGCACAAAGGGCGTGGTCCGTGTCTGCTACGGCCCGCAGACGACAGTCCTTGCCGATCAGAAGGACAACACGGCGAAGAAGTCCGATTTCAAGAACTTCACGGATTTCGCGGCTGAGGACTACACCGTTTCCGATGTCACAAAGAACGCGGACGGCACATCCACATTCCACGTCACACTGACAGCATCCGGCCTGAAGAAGCTCGACAACTACCGCCTCGCGGACGGCTCGAAGACAGCCGAGACAGTCGCGGTCTTCTTCCAGAGCACGCTGAACAAGGACGCGGTCATCGGACCGGAAGGCAACCACAACAAGCCGACCCTGATCCACAGCAACGTCTCCACACCGGAGAACGATACACGCGAGGTTCCGGGCAACGAGGTCTTCCATTACACCTATGAGCTCGACCTTCTCAAGACAGGTCTTGATGACGCATCGGTTGTCACGTTCAATGTCAAGGACAAGACAGCGTCCGCAACAGCGAACACCAAGTTCGTTCAGGACAGCGCGGGCAACTATCACGTCTACAACCCGGAGAAGGATACGACAGCGACACCGACAGACGCGATCCATCCGGCCAAGGACGGCAAGCTCTACATCAAGGGTCTTGACTCCCATGTCTACACCTTCACCGAGGTCGCGACAAAGAAGGGCTTCAACCTCCTCAAGAACTCCTTTGATATCAACTTCGTTGCCAGCACAGACGCGAACGGCCTGCCGACCGGTACGCTGAAGCAGTACACAGAGAAGGATACAAACGGCTCCACGATTACATCCGGCGAGACAAAGGTCGCGATGAAGATCGACAGCACCAATAAGGGCAAGGCATCCGCGACGATCCAGAATACACCGACCCTCACGCTTCATACCGGTGGCGCGGGTGTTGCCGGATTCTATGTCGCCGGTGCGGCAGCTCTCGCGGCAGCCGGCATCGCGGTTGTTTCTGTCAAGCGCAGAAAGAAGGAGGCGTAAGGCGTGCGCGGTGTGCCGAAGCGGCATCCGGTACGGTCAGCTTTCCTGGGGATCATCCTTGCGGCAGTCCTTGCCGCGGGGGTGGGCCTTCTCCTCTTTCCGACCTTTGCCGACGCGCTTGCCGGCTATAAGCAGACGCAGGTGATCGGCGGATACGAGACGGCGGCGGACGCATCCGCCGCTGATCTTGCGAAAGAGCGGGAAGCGGCTGCCTCCTACAACGCAGAGATTGCGAAAGAACAGGAGACACAGATGTTTTCGTACCGCGGGAGCCGGGCAACAGACAGCACGTATGAAAGTGTCCTTAATCCCGGCGGCGACGGGATCATGGCGTACATTGAGATTCCGAAGATCGGCGTCATGCTTCCGGTCACGCACGGAACGAAATCGGACGAGCTGGATTACGAGGCGGGCCACATGTACGGCACGTCGGTTCCCGTCGGGGGAACAGATACCAACGCGGTGATCGCGGGGCACACCGGGCTTCCAAACGCGAAACTGTTCACGGACTTGACGGACCTCACCGAAGGCGATGTGTTTTACATCCACGTCCTCGGTGAGGTCCACGTGTATACAGTCACCGCGATCCATACGGTGCTGCCGGAAGACGAGATGCCGTACCTGCAGGTTCAAAAGGGGCAGGACCTCGTCACGCTCTACACCTGCACGCCCTACGGGATCAACGATCACCGGCTGATTGTGACCGGGACGCGGACCATGCCGGATAAGGACGAAAGCTCGTCCGGCGCGGATACGAAAACAGTTGAGACGCGGAACCGGAAGGAACTGGCATTAGCCATTTTCCTTGCGGCCATTCCGGCGGCGGTCCTGATCCTCGGGATCATCGTTTCGGTCCGGAATGCCCGGAAACAGGCAGGGCCGAAGCAGGACCCGAAGGGAAATCCGAAGGAAATCCCGGAGAGAAAGCCGGAGGGAGCCCCGAAGGAAACCCCGGAGGAAACTCCGGAAGAAGAACCGGAAGAAAAACCGGACGGGACCCCGGAAGACGGCGCAGGCGGTCGCCCGAAGGACAGGGCCGTAGGTGAGTCCGGAAGGCCGGGGCAGAAGACGGAAGCGGAGACATCCCTTTCCACGGACAGCCCGAAATCCGGCGGCTGATACACAAAGGTTCTGAAACAGTGACAACTTTTAACCAGCGCCCATGGGCGCAAAAAGGAGATTTGCATGAGAAAGAAAAAAGGCATCATCTGCCTCGCAGCCGCGGTGGCGGCAGCATTCCTCGCCTCCTTCACGGCATTTGCCGCGGACAGTTCCGATATGCGGGCGGCCCGGACGGCGGACAGCCAGACGGAAACCGGGGCGGACCAGAAAGCGGTGATCGACATGAGCCGCAAGGGACGCCTGACAATCCGTTACTTTGACGACGCCGATGGCACGTCCCCGGTTTCGGGAGCGGGCTTTATGCTGTACAAGATCGCGGACTACGACAATTACGGCGGCTATGTGCCGGTCCTTGATAACGTGACCGTGAATACGGACACGAAGGCGGACGGCATTTTAAATGCCGTTGAGACAGCCTACAAGACGAACGTGAAGGGCGGCGCGTCCTTTACGCTGACCACAGGCAGCGACGGCACCGGATACGCCGACATTCCGGCGGAGGACTTCGGTGAATACCTTGTGGTCGAAACCACTCCGGCCGCCGACCATCTCGCGTCGGAACCCTTCCTCTGCGGCGTCCCGGAGACAGAAGACGGAAGCGCCTGGAACTACGACATAACCGCCAGCCCGAAGTCCCGTCCGACCGGCGACCTCAAGGTCGCCAAGACGGTCCAGGGCAACGGCGGCGATACAACGCGGGCCTTCCATTTCAAGGTGACGTTTGACGCAGACGGCTCCTACGCATGGACGAGCACAAGCGGCGCGTCCGGCACGGTAAAGAGCGGGGACACGGTCACGGCCAAGAGCGGCGAAACCGTCACGGTGCGCATGCTGCCGGCCGGCACGAAGTACACCGTCGCGGAGACGGAGGCAAACCAGGGCGGCTACACGACGACAGCGACCGGCACAGCCGGCACGATCGTCTACAAGAACCCGCAGACGGCCGCGTTCGTCAATACCCGGACGCTGACGCCGACGCCGAAGACGCCGACCACAACCACGACGACGAATACGCCGCCGACCACTTCCCGCCACCTGACAGGGGTGAAGACCGGCGATACCATGAACCCGGCGCTTTACGCCGTGCTTGCCGTTGCGGCGGCTGTCGCGGGCGTTGCCATCGCGCTGGCAGGGAAGAACAAGAACAATAAGAAGAAAGGAGAGGAGAAGAAATGAAGGCAGGCAAGATGGCTTCCTCGCTGCTGGCCGGTGTGCTGGCAGCGTCGATGCTGGTGACAGCCGTCCCGTCCGCCGCGTTTGCGGACAGCACGGCCTCATCGGCTGATAGCAGCGCGTCCCAGTCCGTCGCGGCATCTTCGGATACGGCGGGTGCGTCTTCCACGGACTCGTCCGTCACGGCAAGTGCGTCGGTTTCGGCTTCAAGCAGCGCGTCCACGGACAGCTCATCTTCTTCCACGAAGCAGCTGACCGCGGAAGAGACAGAGAAGTTCGCGTCGAAGCGCCTCATTGTAAGCACGGATGACGCCTCGAAGGTCACGGACGGCGACGTGCTGGCAAGCTACGGCGATGTGTATCTGCTTCAGTATGATACGGAAGCGGCCGCGTCGGAAGCCTACGACTACTACAAGTCCTGGGCAAAGCTCGTTGATGTCGATACCGCCGTCAGTGTGGCGGCGGACGCGACGACCACTGATCCGACGGATACGGTGATGACGGAATCAGACAACCCGCTCACCGCCCTGCAGGATACGGCGGACACGGGCGCAAATGGTCAGGGCATGATCGCCCTCATTGATACCGGCGCGTCTCTTGGCGGAAACGTCACGAACGCGGTGTCCATGCTCGGCGGCAGCGCGGCTGATGACAACGGCCACGGCACGGAGATGGTGAAGGACATCACGGCGCAGAACCCGGACGCGAAGATCCTCTCGATCAAGGCGATCGGCGCGGACGGCAGGGGCGACCTCTCGGCGGTTTACGCGGCGATTGAGTACGCGATCGAGCAGAAGGTGTCCTACATCAACCTGTCGATTACGGCATGGAAGGCGGAAGCCAACTCGATCTTAACGGACGCGGTGGCGGAAGCGGAAAATGCCGGCATCACGGTCATCGGCGCGGCCGGCAATGACGGCCTCGACGCGTCGAACTTCGTGCCGGGCAGCATTGACCAGGTCGTGACGGTCGGTGCCTGCGACAATGAAGGCATCATCCGCACGTTCTCGAACTTCGGAAGCTCCGTGGACTACTACGCGGACGCGGATTCCACCTCGGACGCGGCGGCAACGGTGACGGGGTATCTCTCAAAGCACGGCATGGCGGCCCTCGGAAACGCGAAGCCGCTCATCTTCGCGGCGAAGGACGCGACGGGAAGCAGTACCTACGTGATTCCGGACGGCGCGACAGACGGACCGGAACTCAACGAGGTCGTGTCGTTCTATGAGGATGACGGAAGCGGAAAGTTTGATATCCGTCTGCAGGATTACCTTGATACCCGGTCAATGAAGTCCAAGGTGGTCAATGGAGAAATCGTGGCTCCGGTCGTCTTCTCGCGGCTTGATCTGCAGAAGATCGCAAAGCTCGAAGTCTTCACGGATTTTATGAATCTGCAGAAAGAGACAAACATCACGGATGCCTGCACGTATGACACGAACACGGGCCTCGTTCATATCCCGGAGCAGTACAAGGATGCGAACCTCACCGTCCGTTTTTATATCTCTGATCAGTCGGAGCTCTATGATTACATGTTTACGGACATCAGCGGCGAAACGTTCGAGATTGCTTTTGATCACCGGGGATATTTTGATCAGCCGGCGTCAACACTTGCCCAGTGGTACATTGACTGCATTGGCAGCAATGCCGGTTTTGATGGGTATCTGACTTCGGAAGGTCATTCCGGCTTCTATACGACAACAGAGGATATCCGCGGCATCAAACCGGGCGATGTCTTCCGGGTGCCGAACGGCCAGACGGCGCTCGTACATACGGGCTATATCAACTCGAATGCGACAAGTGACCTTCATATTAACCCCGATCCGCGTAACAAGAAGGGCGTGATTGCAGGCGGCATGTATTTCCTGAATCACTTTACGCGCGTTGACTGGAATAACGGAGCGGGAACAGCACACCAGGGCGAGGAATGCAAGGCACTGGAAGGTATTGGCGAAAAAGGCACGGGAACGATTCTCGTTGCGACAAATCCGGCACAGGCAATGAATGCGACCGGAAACCCATATAATGAAAAGGACGGATGGCTCATCGGCTACTGCTGCTACGACGAACTGAACGGCCATACCCCGTATTGGACGCCGGATTTCAGCCGGATCAAGTGCATTCGGAAGACCACGAATGCTGACGGTTCGGTTGTGGAATACTTCTATTTCCAGATGTCTTCCATGTATGCGCAGTACAACGCCGGCATTTTCGCTCTGAAGTATACGCCGTCAAAGGTCAGGGGACATGTGGCAATCCGAGTCCAGAAAGTTGACGAAAACGGCAACAAGGTCGCACAGGCTGGTTTCCAGTTTAATGCGTATGTAAAGCAGGGTGCTTCCACATCCACCAATATTTCCGATTACACTTATATCGGTTCAGCACCGACAGACAGCCGGGGCCTTGTCGGCATCGGCACGGGTGGTATTGGTACGGCAGCGGAAACCTACGCGCAGTGGAAGCAGTTGCCCGAAAATCAGACATGGACGTTCCTTTTGAAGGAAACGGCTGTGCCGGATGGCAGTAACCTGAAGCTCAACCCAAATCCGGTTGCCGTCACGGTAAATCTGGCAAATACATCACAAGACAAGGATGACGAGAGCCTTTACTGGGCTAATGGCACTGCGACATTCACAGCTAACGGCAACAAGGGATACTGGAAAGACGGAACCCTTTACTTTGCGAATTTACCAAAGGAGGAACCGGTACAGGGCAAGATTGCTCTGATTCTGCAGAAGACAGATGCCGAAACAGGCGAGAACCTGAAAATCTCGGGCGTAAAGTTTGATGTTTATTATGCAGCAGGCGCGCTCACGACGACAGACAAGAGCAAGTATACGCAGCTCGCAACCGGTCTTACGACGAATTCGGACGGCCAAATCGGTATTCTGACCGGGTATATCGGTTCGAAGGAAAAGACATATACCGACTGGGTAAAGGCAAACCCGGAGTGGACATTCCTGATTCAGGAGACATCGGTTCCGGACGGCAGCGGTTATACACTGAATACAACGCCGGCAACGGTGACACTGAAGACGGCAGATGCTGTTGTTGATTCCAGTCAGCACATTTACTACCTGAAGGATACGTTTGGCTTCGTGAACTACCGCTCCAAGACCCCGAAGATCAAGACAACCGCGACATCAAGCGGAAGCCATGACGTCATGCTGAACGAGAAGACACTGGACAGCACAACGGTCACGATCAACGATGTGATTGACCTGTCCGACCTCTACAGCGGCACGACATACACGATCAAGGGCGAGCTGCATAACGCGGCAACCGGAGATAAGATCGCGACAGCGACGGCGAAGGACATTACGTTCACGGCAACAGGCGATACGTCCACGCAGACAATGACATTCACGGTTCCGGCCAAGGATGTCGCGAATGTGAAGACGGTCGTATACGAATACCTGTATAAAAGTCCTTATGTGCAGGGAATGCAGCCACTCACGCAGGAATCCAATTCATCTGAGTCGGCTCAGACAGTATCCTTTACAACGTCAAAGCTCGCGACAACGGCAAAGTCCGGCACAACCGGCACGCAGCAGGCGGATGCCCTGTCCACGAAGGAAACCGTTGTCGATACGGTGAAGTACACGAACCTCATTCCGGGCAAGAGCTACACGGTGTCCGGCACCCTCATGGATAAGTCCACAGGCAAGGCGCTGACGCAGAACGGCAAGGCCATTACGGCATCGAAGACCTTCACGCCGGACAAGGCGGACGGCACAGTGGATGTGACGTTTACGTTCGACGCAACAATCCTTGCGGGCAGGTCCGTGGTGGCGTTTGAGAAGCTGACGTACGAAGGAAATGAAATTGCCTCTCACGAGGACATCGGCGATACGGATCAGACCGTCTACGTTCCGAAGATCGGCACAACAGCCGTATCGAAGACGACAGGCGACCATATGGCATCCGCGCTGGAAACGGCAGCAACGCTTGTTGATACCGTGAAGTACACAAACCTCATTCCGGGCAAGAGCTATACGGTATCTGGTACGCTGATGGACAAGTCCACAGGCAAGGCGCTTTCGCAGAACGGCAAGACGGTCACGGCATCGAAAACCTTTACGCCGGACAAGGCGGACGGCACGGTCGATGTGACATTCACGTTCGACGCGACACAGCTTTCCGGAAAGACCGTGGTGGTGTTCGAGAGGGCGTCCTACGGCGGAAAGGACATTGCTTCCCATGAGGACCTGACTGACACAAATCAGACTGTATACGTTCCGAAGATCGGCACAACTGCCGTATCCAAGGCAACCGGTGAGCACATGGAGTCCGCGCTTTCAAAGACGGCAACGCTCGTCGATACGGTCAAGTACACAAACCTCGTTCCGGGCAAGAGCTACACGGTGTCCGGAACCCTCATGGACAAGTCCACAGGCAAGGCACTGACGCAGAACGGGAAAGAGATCACGGCATCTACGGCCTTTACGCCGGATAAGGCAGACGGCACGGTAGACGTGACATTCACCTATGACGCGACACTGCTTTCCGGCAAGTCCATCGTGGCATTCGAAACAGTGTCCTATGGTGGCAAAGATATCGCCTCCCATGAGGACATCAATGACACAGATCAGACCGTCTACGTTCCGAAGATCGGCACAACAGCCGTATCGAAGACGACGGGCGACCACATGGTATCCGCGCTGGAAAAGGCAGCTACTCTCGTTGATACGGTCAAGTACACGAACCTCATTCCGGGCAAGAGCTATACGGTGTCCGGCACGCTCATGGACAAGTCCACAGGCAAGGCGCTGACGCAGAACGGCAAGACGGTCACAGCATCGAAGACCTTTACGCCGGACAAGGCGGACGGTACGGTCGATGTGACATTCACGTTCGACGCGACGCAGCTTTCCGGCAAGTCTGTGGTGGTGTTCGAGAGGGCGTCCTACGGTGGAAAAGACATTGCTTCCCATGAGAACCTGACCGATACGAACCAGACGGTATCCATTCCGAAGATTGGCACAACCGCTGTATCAAAGGCAACGGGCAATCATATGGAGTACGCGCTTTCAAAGACGGCAACGCTCGTCGATACCGTGAAGTACACGAACCTTGTTCCGGGCAGGAGCTACACGGTGTCCGGAACGCTGATGGACAAGTCCACAGGCAAGGCGCTTTCGCAGAACGGTAAGACCATTACGGCATCGAAGACCTTTACGCCGGACAAGGCGGACGGCACGGTTGAGGTGACATTCACCTACGACGCGGCACAGCTTGCGGGCAAGTCCGTGGTGGCGTTCGAGAAGGTGTCTTATAGCGGAACAGACATCTGCACACACGAGGACATCAATGATACGGACCAGACGGTGTACGTTCCGTCGATTGGCACAACAGCCAAGGGCGGCTCGACCGGCACGGATTTCGCGCTGGCAGTCAAGGGCGAGACAATCGTCGATACGGTGAAGTACACGAACCTCATGGCGGGCAGCTCCTACACGCTGCACGGTGTTCTGATGGACAAGGCAACCGGTAAGGAAGTCCTGACATCCGACAAGGACGTGACGTTCACGGTTCCGAAGAGCACAGACGGCAGTCTGACGAAGGACGGAACCGTCGATGTGACGTTCACGATCAGTGACGCATCCAAGGTGGAAGGCAGGACGCTTGTCGCGTTCGAATACCTCACGGAATCCGGCAAGACAAACCGGATTGCTTCCCATGAGGATCTGAAGGATACGGCGCAGACGGTCTACATTCCGTCCGTCCATACGACGGCGGTATCCGCCAAGACGCTGGAACACGCCCAGTTCGGAGAGAAGGGCATGACCATTACTGATCAGGTGGACATGACCGGACTCAAGACAGGCGAAACCTACATCGTCCGCGGCACACTGATGAGCCGTGCAACCGGCAAGGCCGTGACCGTGGATGGCAAGTCCGTCACGGCGGATTCCGGTACGTTCATCGCAGATAGTGCGGCCATGTCGAAGAACATCTCGTTCACGTTTGACGGCTCTTCGCTTGAGGGCGACACGGTCGTGGCGTTCGAAAAGCTGTACGTTGTACGGAACGGGAAGGAGACCGAGGTCGGCCGTCACGAGGACATCAAGGACAACAACCAGTCCGTCACCCTGACGGTCCACGGACCGGTGCTGAAAGCCGGCGGACGCGGCACCTATGCGTTCTACATCATCGGCGCGGCGGTCATCGCCGGGGCAGTCGTTCTCCTTGCTCTGAGAAAGAGAAAGCGCGGATAACGCGCTCACCGGGATGACGTCCTTCGGGGCGCCGGACTGGATAAGCAGGGGAAAATAAGCATCGGTCATCTGCAGGGAGTCATGTACAACATGTGCATGGCTCCCTTTTTTCGTTGCGTATTTTGTGATGCACGTTTCAGGGTGCGTTTGCGAGCCCCCAAACGTTGACAGGGATTTTCAGTCATTTATAATGGTATACAGATACAGAAAACACGCCAAAGTTCCTTCTGTTCAGCAGTTGGAAAACATTGACAGATTTTGCGGTAATGCGCGTCAAAAGCGCAGAAAGGGAAGCAACATATGAAACATATGAAAAAGAAGCAGTTACAGAAGATCTTAGTGCCGGTCCTCTGCGCGGGACTGGCCATGCAGCCGATGGCAGTTCCGGTTCTGGCGGACAGCACAACGGCAAGCGAGGCGTCTGCAAGTGACACAACCACATCGTCAACATATGAAGAGGCGAAGGCCGCGTATGACGCCGCTGCCACGGCAAAGGCAGATGCCGATACGGCGGTGACAAACGCACAGGCAACGGTTGAAACGGCGCAGACCGCGTATAATGAAGCAACAAATATAAGCTCATACACGTTCTTTCAGTGGATGGGAAACTCAGAAATTGCAGAATTTTTAAAAACTGATCAGGGGGCAGAATATACTCATATCGGCGCAGATGGAGACGCCACCAGTATTGCAAATTTAAAGAAAGCACTTGCCTTTCTTGAACAGTGTAATCAGTTACGTGAAAGTGAAGGATTGTCCGACTTAAAAGTTTCAACTTATGCTATGGAACAGGCAGAAGGTTATGCGAATAGGTCTGCTGTCGATATGCAGCATCATGGAACGTTTGAAAATCTTGCCTGGACAGACGATCCATATGCTCTCTGGTATACAAAAGAAAAGAAAAATTACGAGAGTGGAAGCGGAGAAACTGGCCATTACCTGAACCTTGTGAACAAGGAAATTGGCGTCACAGGCTATGGATTTGCATCAACTCGCAGCACCAGCGCTCAGGAATTTTATTATTCAGCAGATGCATCATATGAGTACACTGTTTCGGAATACGAGGCCAAGCTGGACGAATATCTGGCGTCTGTCGATGCGGCAGCGGCAGAGAAGAAGACGGCCCTGACAAATGCGCAGACTGCTCTTGCTGACGCGCAGGCGAAGCAGACGGAGGCTGCTGATAAACTGGCTAAGGCAAAGGCCGCGCTTGATGCCGCGTCCGTGACGCCGACTGTGACACCGACCACAGCTCCGACAGCGACACCGACAGAGCCGACAGCAACGCCGACGACAGCTCCGACGGATACGCCGAAACCGACGGAAACGCCGAAGCCGACTACAACACCGACTGCAGAACCCACAGCCACACCGAAACCGACCGCAACGCCGACACCGGAACTGGTACGAGGCACTTTACATGCCACGGATGTTGATAAATTCGTGAATGGTTCTGACCTCTTCCTTGGAGGCGCAACTATTCCGAACATGAAGACGGTGTATTTCGCAGTCTGGTCTGTCAATAACGGACAGGATGATCTTGTTTGGGAAAAGGCGGAGTTTGAGAAAGATGCAAATGGCTGGTACAAAGATCTTGAGCTTTCTGATCTGACACCAAAGAACGGTCTCTATGACGGTACATACAATGTTCACTGCTATGCAGAGCTTGAGGACGGTTCCATGGAGTTCATTAACAGTGCAACATTTAAAGTTATTGGTCATGATCCGGCTGTCTCAGTAGATACAGAAACTGAAAACCAGACATATACCGCAACACTCTCTGTTGGCAAGGAAATTATTCCGAATGCCAAGAAGATTTACTTTGCAGTCTGGTCTGCAGTAGACGGACAGGACGACATGCACTGGCTGTCAGCAGCGGATCAGAGCTTGGAATATGACAAGGTAAAGACATATACATCCGACATTAAGATCTCCGATTTCAACGGTTCCGGTGACTACAACGTCCACTGCTACGCGCAGATGGCTGATGGCTCCATGAAGTTCCTCGGCAGCACCACGTTCACTGCTTCCGGCAAGGAAGCGCTGGATATGTACCGTATGTACAATCCGAACAGCGGCGAGCATTTCTACACGAGCAATCAGGGTGAGCGCGATCACCTCGTTTCCGTCGGCTGGCACTATGAGGGCATCGGCTGGGACGCACCGCTTTCCGGCAAGCCGATTTACCGTCTCTACAACAAGAACTCCGGCGATCATCATTACACCGGCAGTGAGAAGGAGCGCGACGATCTCGTGAAACTCGGATGGGCATATGAAGGTGTCGCATGGTATACGGCATCGTCAACCGGCAATCCGCAGTACCGTCTCTACAATCCGAACAGCACGGGTGCCGGCGGACACTTCTACACGGGCAGCACGAAGGAGCGTGACGATCTCGTGAAGCTCGGCTGGAATTACGAGGGCATCGGCTGGTACGGCGTATAAGCGAAAAAGCCGGAGAAGAATCAGGAAAAGAACCAAGCCAGGCATCAGGATAAGAGCCAGGACAACAGCTTCCGAAGCTCTGCCCCCTGACAGTCCTGACGCAGCCCCTGTGGGAAGGAATGAGCCTTCCTGCAGGGGCTTTCCTTCTGCCTGCCGTGCGTGGACAGACGAGGGCGGGAGAGGAATCGCTGCCGGGAAGGGAAAAGGAAGAAAGAAGCAAGAAAAGGGGGAGCAGGAAAACAAGAAAGACAGCCAGAGGCAGCCGGAGGCATTTTGCTGTGCGCAAATGGCCGCGCTGCAACAGCGGCCTCGTGAGTACAGGATGAGAAACAGAAGAAATAAGCCGATGAATAAGTGCCAATCTGACAGAAGTTGTGTATAATAATGAGCAGAGGTTATCGCGGGCACAGTGTCTGCGGGAAAGAAGGAACGAACATGTTTTTGCACGATGACGAACTAAAACTAGCGGTCAAAGAAGCATTAACCGATGTCCAAGAGGATCATTTTGGCACTGTTTCTTATGATCTGACGATTGAAAAAATAATTGTGCCGGATAACAATCCATCTGAATTGGATTCCTATGCACTTAGGCCAGGGCAAACTGTATTCGTGTCCTCAGAAGAGGTTTTGACGGTGCCTGATGACTGTATTTGCTTTGTTACTCTGCGCAACTCTTGCATCCGCATGGGACTTGACTTGTCGGTTCCGGTTTACTACCCAGGCCATGAAACGAGAATTTTTGCGCGTATAACGAATATTTCAAGCAATGAAATTGATCTTAACAAGGGAGATTCGGTTGTCAGCTTGATGTTTAACAAGCTGGATCATGCCACAGAACATCCGTATCGAGGAAAGTACGAGAAACAGTTCGACTTTTCAAAAGTGAATGAGTATCGCAGTACAAAGCTTCCAGAAATCAAGAAATTAGAGAGGACGGCAGAAAATCTGAAGCATGCGGAACATCGGATATATACCAATGTTGTTACGATCCTAACGATTTTCATTGGCATTTTCGGTTTGATGAATCTGAATCTCAACTTGGCAAAAAGTCAGATGACTATGCGTTATTTGCTCGTGTATAATTTGGTCACAATGACGGGGATTTCGCTGTTAGTAACATTGATTTCGCTGATTACAAATCACGAGAACAAAAAAACGTCCGTATTTCTTTCAGTCCTGACCGTAATTCTGTTTGTTTGCACACTATTAGTGTACGCACTATAAGTCGAAAGCAAGCAAAAGAAAAGTCCAAAACAAGAGTCCCCTTGACATCCTCCCACGGTTAAACCCGTGGGATTCCTTAGATTAAGGTCCCATCACCTGTCCGTATAGGACAGGATATAGAGACTGTTTTCAGGATTTACCGCCCCTGGACTCCCCGAAAGGAGTTTTTGCGCCGTCGGGACAAGGTCCCTACCTGGCACTTGCGGAAGGCTGATGTCTGCGCCTGGCTGATGCTGGTTGAATTATCGCTGCTATTTTTTTGACTGTATCAGAAGCCGAAGCACTGCGGCATCGACTGGTGGTTTTGTTTCATGGTATCAATACAGATCTTCTGCATCCGCAGAAAACCCGGAAATTCAGCAAAACATTTTTCTCTGTCCGGATGGTCCAGACTGTCATCCGTGTTGCGGATCAGAAACGCGCTGTACAGGTCCCGCTGTACCTTGTGTCCGTCAATGATCTTGGACCGCTTGTTAAGCGGGATGCGCCGGCATGTGTCAGCGGCGTGGTCGTACTGGCTGGCCCGGAACTCTTTTGTATGAATCCGGACGACCGTTCCGCCGCACAGCGCCGCCTTTTCTTCCAGCCGGGAAAGAAAAGCCCCCGGCGACCGGCTGTTCAGCGACCTGCCAAACCGTTTCCTGCGTTTGTATTTATATACAGCCTTGCGGTTGCCCTTTCTGTCCGTGACAATAGAGGGATGGTCCTGCCGGGCAGTGTTCTTTGCTTTCTTTGCCAATGCCGGATAGTTCATGTCTTCAACGATGAAAATACCGGAATCCGTGAGCAGCCGGTTGATCTGCCGGCGGTGGGAATCCTGCGTATACGCGGTCTTCTGCCGGTACAGGCTCTTCAGCCGGTCCCGCATCCGGAAATACCGCTTCGAAAACGTCCACCGGCCCTGACTGCCTTTGATATAAGTGCCGTCGGCCCGATACCGGTCCGGGTTGGACAGCCGTTTGGAAACCTCCATCTGCTGCTGGAGCTTTCGGATCTCCGGGTTGTATTTCTTCGCGCCCGGCGCAAGCTCAAAGAGGCTCGCCCGTTCATCGGAGACGCAGGCCATGGTGGAGACGCCGGGATCAATGCCGGTCGTCCCGGCCCCGGCGGTTAATTTTCGGGGAGCCGGTCCGCGGAGAACGATGACCACATAATAATGCCATCCATTGGGAAACATGAGCCGCTCAAGGTCACAGTAGGCGATGTCCGCGTCCAGCGCTTCCAGAACATAGTCACGGGATTCCCCGTTCTTCGGGAGCAGGCACGGAAAGGTATCTCCCAGCCATTGAATGGTCCGGGATTTGGGATCAAACCGGACCCCGTTCAGATTGGACTTCCCACCGATGGTGTTGAAATTCCGGTACTGCTTGAAGTGGATTTCCTTTCCCTTCCCGTAGAGATAGTTTTCCACAGACCGGAATACACGGGAAGCCTCTTTCTGCACCTGTTGTGAAGAGAGGAGGTTTTTATACTGCCTTCCGCAGACAGCCAGATATTTCTGGAAATCATATTCGGAAATCCCGTACTTCCGGCAGATCCTGTTCATCTGCCGGGAAAGTGCTTTCTTCTGCTTTTCAATGTCCGGCGTGATGGATTCTTTTGGCAGTTTCAGCAGCTTCACGTAGGCGGCACGCAGCTTCTGGTATTCGTGGTCGTGCTCCAGACGGATGATCCGCTTTTTGGCCTGTTTTACCATAACGTTGTGAGCGTGACTCAGCGCATGGAACCGCTTTGTGAACAGGAATCCCTCATATTTTGTTGTCTGTATCTGCAGGCGGACGACGTGCATTTCCTGTGCTGGTTTTGCCATAGAAAGCCTCATTTTTCAGGGCAGTCGTATTTCATTAAGCCGATACGTCTGCCAATGGTTTTTATTGATTTCTTACATATATATTATACCATACACTATATAGAAATGCAACAAAAAAAGCAAAGATGGGCTCTCATCCCACGGTTAAAACCGTGGGCTTTCCCGCCCTGAATTTTGTAAGAAGAAAGTATCTTCCTATAGGGACTCTTATTTTGCTTGAGAACGGGCGCCGGACCGTATCTCTTGTCTGTCAAACGCAAAGAAGAGAAAAGAAAGGAGAGACATCCATGGATACAATTACGCAGCCGCTGCCAAAGACCAGCACCACGAAAGACAGCCGCGCCGTCGAGCCGTCCGCCGGGGACGACAGCGATGTTCTGTACATAGTCGCGCCGGCCTATAACGTAGAAGAGACCATCAGGCAGTTCGTGGAGGGCTGGTATCCGGTCGTTACGCGGCATCCGGGGAACGGCAAGTCACGGCTCACTATCGTGAACGACGGGAGCCGACAATACGTATGCCCGGCTCATGGAGCTGAAGGAAACAAGACCCTGTCTCACCGTCCTCACACGTTTTCCGCTTCGCGCCCATTCCCGTTTCTGCGGTTACGCTTCATCCTTGTTCCGCATGAGGCCCGCCCGTCTGTGGGCCTGCCTGTTCGTCTGTTTCCGCCCTGTCTTTCCCCGGCTCTTTCTGTTTTTCTTTCGTTTTTGTTTTCTTCCGGTTTCCGTTCCGTATGTGTTCTAGCGCGTTCCGGCCGAACTGTCCGCCGAAGGGATCGAAGGGATCAGCGGATCTCCTCCAGATATTCCTCTGCCAGCGCATAAGGGCCAAGGAAGCGCTGGGTGGTCTGCAGATCATAAATCAGCCGGTTCGTGCGGGAGGGGAGGAATTTTTCAAGGATCTGGTTTATGTTTTCTCCGGTACGGCGGTGAAGTTCCATCACGGTTTCCGCGGTGAGGATTTCATTTGCCGCCTCGATTCTTACTTTATCTGCCATGTCACTTTTTCGCTCCTGATATACTGCAAGTATTGAAGGCTTTGTTCTGTCCGGAAGCAGACCTGATTCTTCAGGCGGAATGGCATCAGAAGCCGAATCGCCTGCTGGATGGCCTCATCCGACCCGACCGGCCCAAACAGACCGCTCATATACGCGACAATCGTGGGATTCGTATTATCGTTTGCAATCTTTCCTGTCAGGATATCATACTGTTCCCAATGCTTGTATACGCCCGGCAGGAGGTCAGGACGGCGGTGGGCGACGATGCAGGACAGCCACTCCGCGTCAGCTTTTTGGAACTCAAAGACCCGCAGCCGGGAATCCGTTTTCTGCTGATACCGATAGGCAGAAACGTATCCCTGGTTGGTCTCCGCGGATACGGCGCCCGCCGATATCGCCTTTCTTACGGAAGCGCGGACAAACCGCCGCGCCTGCTCGTGATCCGTCGTCAGATAAAACTCCTGTCCGAAATCCTTCTGCCCCCGGCATCGGGACAAGTCCGGTTCTTCAACAACTGTATAGCTCCCATGGTACAAACAGACTCCATCCCGCAGGATCATACGCCCACCCCCTGTCGTCTTAAATATTCCTGCAATTCATCCAGGTTCACGTCATCCCCCTGCACATGAAATTCCTCATACATATCATCAATGTAATCATAGAGATGATACCTGGAAAAGATGTCTCCCGCATGGGCGAAATCCATCTTCCATCGTTTCTGTGCCAGACGAAAGAGGCGGACTTTCATATAGGTGATTTCTGTTTCTTTATCCATGTTGTTGAGCCTCGTTTCCTTTTGCTTCTCCGTTTTCTTCCGGTTTCTGTTCCCCAAGATACCATCCGATCACCTCGTCCGGCACGTCCCCAGCTGAAACAATGAGATAGCTCCGGTCCCAGAAGACCGGCTCCGCGAAATATCGGGCAAGATCGTCCGCAAATTCCTTCCGTACCATCCGGGAACTCGAAGACTTGTAGCTGTTGACAATGGACGAGATACAGGCGGACGGCGGGACGGACAGAAGAAAATGGACATAGCTGTCCCCGTGGCTCATCTCCTCGATGCCGATGTGGTACGGCCCGAACACCTTCTCCGCCTGCGCTTTGAGGAGATCAAAGATTTCAGGCGAAAGGCACGGCTTCCGGTCTTTCGTCACCAGAACGATGTGAAAATGAATGTTGTAAAGCGCGTGCTGGTTGCGCAGCGTTTTTAAGTTGTACGGGTACTTCATGTGGCCCCTCCCATCTTGCAGAACTAAGCCTTGTATGTTATACTATATATAATATAAGAAGAAACTACTCCAAATGTCAAGTCTGAAACCGAAAATTTCTCATGTTTCCTCATGTAGAACTGAATGAAAGGAAAACCGTGGACGAAGAGCCGTGCGCGGCAGCGGAATCCGGCAGGGGACGGGGCAAAACGGGAAGAGAAAAAGGAGAAAACCTATGAGCTATGTGCTTCGCGACTATCAGAAAGAGTGCGTCGATCTTGTCAACGGCCTTCCGGACGGCAGCCGGACGGTCGTTGCCCTCGCGACCGGTCTCGGGAAGACCCTGGTCGGGGCGTCGCTTGACTTCCACGGACGGGTCCTGTGGCTTTCGCACCGGGACGAGCTGGTCCGGCAGCCGGAGAAGTATTTCAGGGCGCGGGGAATGTCCTTTGGCATCGAGAAGGCGGACGAGCACGCCGGGGACGAGGACGTCGTGAGCGCGTCCGTCCAGAGCTTATACCGCGATGAACGGCTCCACTCGTTCGCCCCGGACGCATTCGACACCGTTGTCGTGGACGAGGCGCACCATGCCGCCGCGCAGACGTACCGGAAGATCCTCGCGTATTTCCACCCGCGGAAGACCATCGGCCTTACGGCGACGCCGGGGCGCGGGGACGGGGTCAGGCTCACGGACGAGTTCGACAGCATCTGTTTTTCCCGCAACATCGCGTGGGGCATCCAGCACGGATACCTCGCGGACATCCGCTGCCTCCGTGTCTCCGGCGGCTTCGACCTCGCCAGTGTCGATATGGCCGGCGGGGACTTTGTCGTGGCCTCGCTGGGCGAGGCGATGGAGCGTTCCGAAAACGCCGGGGTCGTCGCGGATGCCTACATGCAGTCGTGCGAGCCGGACAAACTCCGGACGCTCGTGTACTGCCCGACGCGGGCGATCTGCCGGGACGTCGCGGACGCGATCAAAAAGCGCCTGCCGGAAGAGGAGAAGGGCACCGTGCAGGTCTTAACCGGCGAGGATGAGCAGGACGCGCGGGACCGGGTGCTGGCGGATTTCCGGGCCGGGACCGTCCGGTGCGTCGTGAACTGCATGATCTTAACCGAAGGCACGGACCTGCCGGAGACGCGCGTTATCCTGAATGACCGTCCGACGGCCAACTCGTCCCTCTATACGCAGATCGTCGGGCGCGGGACGAGGCTTTCCGAAGGAAAGACGGACTGCCTTGTGATTGACATCGTCGGCAAGGGCTGGAAGGACAAGGTGCTCTGCACAGCGCCGACCCTCTTTGGCATCGACCCGGACCGTCTGCCGGCGCGTATGCGGGGCCGGCTTTTCGATGGGCAGACGGACCTCTCGGCGGCCGCGGACGAGGCCCTGGACAGCATGCTGCCGAACATCGCGGAGCTTCTTCAGAAGCGCCTTACGGTCCGGGCGGAAATGGTCAATATCTTCACGCAGGAGGCCGTCGGCACGGTCCAGATGGCCAAGAAGGACGGCTACGCCGCCGCTGCCGCGTACCTTCAGGAGCAGACGGACGAGGCCGTGCCGGACGGGTTCGGGGACCTCTATGTGCGGAAGACCCCGTACGCGGACAAGGCGTACCGGATCGACGCGACGTACCGCGACCGGGTGTACCTCTCGGAGCCGGACATGCTGGGGCACGTTAAGGTGACGCTTGCTTTCGAAAACGGCGGCTGGGGCCTTGCTGTCCCGACAGCGGCGGTTTCCCCGCTTATGCCGAAAGAGGACGCCGCCCAGTTCGTGACGGACTTCCTTACGTGCCTCCCGGACGAATACGCCCCGCTCTGGTCGCGTTCGGCGCGGGAGCTGTGGGGCCGGCAGCACGCGACGGAAGGCCAGAGCCGGTATCTGGGAAAGCTCTACGGACGGTCCGGGCAGTCCCTCACGCGCATCGAGGCAAGCGACCTCATTGACCTCGCCCTTGACGCGGAGCAGCTGAAGAAAGACGGAAAAGAAGTCGAAAAGGAGCGGGTGAGCGCCGGGAAGAAGCGCCGGGGCAAGATCCTCGCCGCATGGGAAGAGAAGCAGCGGGCGGCCGAGGAAGAACGGAAGGAAAACCGAAAGAAAGCGGAAGACGCCTGGACAGGCTGGAAGGAGAAGGACCGCATCCCGGCCCGCGCGAAGCAGATCCGGGCGCGCCGGGAAGAGAAACGGAAGCAGCGGGAAGCGCTGCGAAAGCGCGAGGCCGCCCTTCTGCAGAATGTCCAGACCGTGACGGTGCGGACCGCTGACGAATCGAAGTGGAACACGGCCGGCCCGGAGACGGAAAAGCAGGAAGGGTTCCTCGCGTCCCTTATCGGGGAGCTGGCCGCGCGGAAGGTGTGGCTTGACGACGGGGAGAGCGTCACGTTCCTTCCGCAGGGGCTTCTGTCCGGGCAGGCCAGCATCCTCATTGACCTCTTCATCCGCATGAAGGACGACGACATCCCCGGCATTCCGGCGCAGACGTGCGCGGTACGGATCGACGCGGCGAAGCTGATGCGGGATGTCGGCCAGCTTACGGGACGCGGCACCGCGTCTCTTACGCTCACGTATACCTACATCCCGAAGCGGGATATGGATATCGCGATCTTTAACCGCAAAGAGCTGGCGCGGAAGCAGGCGCTTGAGGAGCAGAAGATCCGGGAAGAAAAATGGCAGAAGGCCCTCGAAGCAAAGAAAAAGAAGCAGGAAGAGGAAAAGAAAAAGAAGGCCGAGGCGGAAGCCCGGCGCAAAGAGGCCGAAGAAGCGGCGAAAGCAGTCACCGGCACCGACGGCCTTGTCGGGGCCGGCATTCCCCAGGCGGCGGCCGAGTGGTTTATCGAAAACGGGTGCGAAACGCTTCTTGATGTTTCGTATATGTTCCGGAAGTACGCGGGGAACATACGGCAGCTTGCAATGGAAACCCGGTTTTCGCGGGCCGAATGGGAAGAGACGGCAGCCGCAATCAAAAGGAACGGGCTGAGAAAGGTGCCGGGGTATCCCTTGAGCAAAAAAGACGAAAAGCGCCTGTTTGCGGACGGAGAGAAGGCCCCGGCGTAAGGAAGCCGGAAACGGAGAAAAAACGGAATATGGGCCGGAATATGCAGGCAGATGCGGGATTTCCGCATTTGGACGCGGGTTTCCGGCCCTTTCAGCGGAAAACCCGCAGATGAGAAAGCTCCGGGCAGAGCTTCAGGCGTCGGAAGAGGAACGGGCGCGGGGCGTGCGGGGCTACACGATTGAGGAAGTCACGGCCCGGATGCGGGAAGCGGTCCGGCGCGTGGAAGCAAAGACGGACAAAGCCTGAGAGAAACAGGCGGATACAGAGGGTATGGTACGAGCAGGCAGCGGACATCCGCTGCCTGTTTTGTTCCCGCTTTCCTGCACGGAAAAGCCCGTGTCCACTTGCCGGACAAGCTCTGGTTTTTCAGAGAAATCAGCCGTCCGGTATCCCCGGCATCCGTTCCGGGCAGGCAACGGCCCGTTTCTTCCTGTTTTGCGCCCGTTTTCTTGCATATAAAAGATAAGGGCTTCTTTGGCCGGCCTTATGCCGGCGGGACAAAAAAGAAGCAGACAAAGAACAAATATCCGATACATCGGTTGATTTACAGCAAGGAGGAAATAACGGATGTCGTTTGAAGAGACAAACGATACGTTTGACGAGATTTTCGGCAGCACATGGCCGCCGAAGCCGGACGGCGGGGAACCGGGCGGCGGGGAACCGGGCATTCCGGAAGACGAAGCCCCGGCACCCCTGGAGACGCTGCCGGACGGGGCGGAGGAGACGCGTCTCCGCATGATCGACGGGAGTGAGAAACGGCACTTTACGGCAGCGGAACGCGCCTCGGTCATGGGCCAGATCTTCGCGCGCCTTGAGGTGTACCTTGCCGGGCGGCACGAGAAGGCGGCACGGCGGATTCTTGCGCACATGAAAAAGGGCGGGAAGATGTGGTATTTCAACTGCCGCATCGACATGATGGACCTCAACATGAGCGAGCTTGCCGGGGCGGGCGTGCCGTATGTCCTGCTTACGGAGAAAAGCGGACGGATCGGGTTCCTGTTCCGCGACACGGACCTTGCGAAAGTCCGGAAGGCGCAGAAGGCCGCGCTCACGCTCGCGTCCTACCCCTGCCAGACCATGACGGGGGACGCCGTCCGGTACGCCTACGTGCAGGCGAAGGCAAAGGACAAGGCGCTGCTAGAGGTTTGCGGCTTTGACCGCGACGAGGTGCGGTATCTCGAAAAGCTGTGCGGGCATATCTTCTACGGCGGCGCGATCGGCGTGGACAGAATGCAGGACGGCACGTACATGTTTACCTGTCACGCGATGTCCGGCATGAAAGGGTATGCCGGGCGAACCGTCCCGCTTTCCATCGCGGAATCCGTCGTCCTGCTGAACGGGACGTGCGCGGACGACCTGCGGCGGGACATGGCGGCAGAGGACGCCTTCTGGGCCGCCAAGGAAGCCGGGTTTCCGGACAGGCAGGGCGGGCATGAAAGCCCGGTCTGGATTGTCGGACGGGGCATGAACTTCATCGAGGTTACGGCGGACAAGTTCATCTCCGGGCATGCTTTGGAGCTTGGCGAGGAAATCCTTCTTTCGGCGGACCACACCGTACAAAAAACGCGGGAGGACTACGGGCAGCAGATGGACACGGCCCTCGGCGGGATTCCCGACCATATCTGCCTCTATACGGAGCGGGACGTCATCGACCACTTCCTGTCCCGGAGAAAATACGGGCATGACAAGGAAGCGGACGCGGAGAAGGCGTTCCTTGCGGCGGCGGACCGGGTCGTGAGCGGCAAGATCAGCCGGGACAGCGTCATGCACCATGAGGGGCGCTACCGGGACAAGCTGCGCCACTACCAGAAGAACATGGCGCGGGTCCTCCGGGCCGTCCGTGACGGGAAGGTGCCGCGCGGGTACACGGCGGAGGACATCGGGAAGCTCCGGCGCACGGCGGGACGCCTCGGCGTCAGCCTCAGCGACCTGACGCCCGCGATTTCGCGGCTCCTGTCCCTTGACGTCTATGAGCGCGAGGCGGAGCTTGACCGCGCGGCCGATATCCGTGACGTCATCGACCGGGCGACGGGACGCGCGGGACAGGTCGTGGAACGCAAGGAGCGCGTCCATACCATCGACGAGTTCGAGCGGTAAGGCGGCCCGGCAAAACGCGCGATGATGAACACGCGATGATGAAAAGAAAAAAGGGCGGACGGCCGCGCGCCGTCCGCCGTTTGACACGGCCCTTTCGCCCCCCGGCAGCGGGCGGACTGAAAGCAGGCCGCGTCACGCCATGCGGCAGGGGCCGCACAGATGAAGGAGACAGACGTGGATACATTTGACAAGGCGCGGTCCCGCGCCAGAGCAGAATGGGACAGGAAAAAAGAAAGAATGAAACGCATCGTCCCCGGCACAGGCGGGGGAACGGACGGGACGGCCCGCGCGGACGCCATCAAGAAAAAGATGGAAAAGGAGATGAAGGCAAAGAAGGAAGCCCTGAAGAACCTCTTTCACATGGAGTGGAGCGAGGGGCAGCGGAAAGCCATGCGGACGCTTCTCATTACGTTCCTCATCCTCTACGCCGTGCTCATGTTCCTCGTGGTCCATGTGTCCATCGTGCGGTACGGGAACCCCTTGAATGACCTCTGGCAGAACATAGCCGGCGGCTTTGTGGACATGATCCGTCCCACGACGGCGTTCCGCATCTTCCCGATCCCGCCCGGCACCGGGCAGGCGATGGGCGCGGTGACGGCCCTTGTGGCCGTGGCAGGCGCGATCCTCTACCTCTACGCGGGCATCGTGAAACACGACAACCCGGACACGGTCCAGGGCGACGCCAAGTGGCTGAAAGACCTCTACGCCTACAACGAGCGGTTCACGGAGCCGTTCGGCTCTCCGAGCCATGACGGCCCGAACAACATGATCCTCTCGCAGGACCTCTTTCTCTCCATGGATATCCAGCACACGCGCCGGAACCTCAATGTCTTCGTCATCGGCGGTTCCGGTGCCGGCAAGTCCTTCAACCTCGTCGGCCCGAACATCATGCAGGCAAACTGCTCCATGGTCATCACGGACCCGTCCGCCGGCCTCTATAAGGAGTACGGACGGTTCCTCGAATACAAGGGCTACCGCGTGAAGTGCTTCAATCTGGAACGCATGGATCTCAGCAACCACTACAACCCGTTCCGGTACATCCATTCCGACAAGGACATCATGGAGCTCGTGAAGACGCTCATCACGAACACGACGCCGCCGGAGGCGTCGAAGGGCGATCCGTTCTGGGAGAAGGCGGAGACGGCGTTTGATACCGCCCTCATCGCGTACATCTACCACTACACGGACACGAGCAGCCACAACTTTTCGTCGCTTATGCGCCTGCTCCGGTCGGCCAAGATGACGGAATCGGAGACGTCCACGCAGAAGTCCCCGCTTGACTTCATTTTCGATGAGGTGCGGAAGTACGACCCGGAGAGCTTCGCCGTGAAGCAGTACGACCTCTTCAAGACGGCGCCGGCCAAGACCGCGATGTCGATCCTCATCACGGGCGGAACGAGACTCGCCGCGTTCGACCTCGATGACGTCATGCGCCTGACCGGCACGGACGACATCGACCTTGACAGCGTGGGTAACGAGAAGACGGCGCTTTTTATCTGCATCCCGACCGGCGACGGCGGCGCGTTCAACTTCCTTGCCGCGATGATGTACTCGCAGCTCTTCCAGCGCATGTACGCCTACTGTCAGGAGACAGCGGAGTTCGGGCAGCTCATCATGGACGGAAACGAGCAGGTCGTCCGTGTCTTTCAGGCGGAGAACCCGAAAGAGTCGGCGGACAGGGCCCGCGAGGCGGGAAAGTACCTCACCCGGATCAAAGAGGGCCGGGTCGTCTACAACAAAGACATGCAGTGGTATGAGATAAGGACCAGTAAGAATGAGCTTGTGACCTACCGCGGCTCAAAGGAAGACGCGGAGGCGGAGCTTTCGTCAATCCGCGACAAGGGCCATGTCCTTGCGAACGGGAAGCGGTCGAACCACGGGCAGCGCCTTCCGATTCACTGCCGGTTCCTCCTTGATGAGTTTGCGAACATCGGCAAGATTCCGGCGTTCGAACAGCTCGTCGCGACCATGCGTAAGTATGAGATTTCCGTCACGATCATCCTGCAGTCCCTCACGCAGATGAAGAAGATGTACAAGGATGACTGGTCCGGCATCTCCGGCAACTGCGATACGACAATCTATCTGGGCGGCGGCGCGGACCAGGAGACGACGGAATGGCTTTCAAAGCTCCTCGGCAAGGAAACAAGGGTCGTTATGAATTCCTCGTTTTCGAAGAACGGCGGCTCGACGAGTTTGAACCGCACCGGCGTGGAGCTCTACAGCCCGTCGCAGCTCCGGACCATGCCGGAAGATGAGTGCATTGTCATCCCGAAGTCCCTCAACGCCTACAAGGGGCGGAAGTACCGCACGATTGACCATCCGAACAAGGCGCTCGTGGATTCCCTTCCGCCCTACGACTTCGACCTTGAGCGGCTGCACTACCTGCAGAAAGAGGACGGGCAGAGCGCGGCCGGCTGGGGCGCGGACGAACCGGAAGAGGAGCCGAAACCGGAAGAGACGCACGGCCCGGAAGAGCCGGCGGAAGAAGAGGAGCCGAAACAGAAGGAAAGCAGGAACGAACAGGCGGCGCAGGCAAAGGCAGCCACGGAAAACATGGATGAGCAGGGGACCCCTGTCGAGGGAAGCCCGGCCCCGGCTGACGGAAACGGCCCGCTTGCCGACACGATCCTTGACCCGCTGCCGGAGAGCGCGGAAAGCCGTGATCCGATGACGGACGGTGTGACGAATGACGGGGACGAGAGCGCAGGGAAGCCGCTGCCGGATTCCCTGCCGAACGCCGCGACCGTCGCCAGTGACGAGTTCAGCCGGCTCATCGAGCAGTCGGAAACCGGCTGGGGCGAGACTGAGCTGATCTTCGACTCGCGGCCGCCGGAAGACGGATGAAAAAAAGGCAGAAAAAAAGATACGCATGTTGCGTATCTTTTTTGTTTTGCGCAGGGCTTCCGTTATGTCAGCGGCTTTCGGCGTCTCTCCGGCAGCATACCCGGACCCGTCGCGGCGGAACGGGACAGAGATTGCTCCATGGCCGCCATGACACCGGAATCCGTCTCAATGCGGATTCCCTCCGGTGTCACCATGGCCATGTACGTTGACGTGAACAGGGATTTGGAATACGAGACTTCCATGTATTCCATCTTTTCCCCCGGCGCGAGGATCTTCTGGATTCCCGTCAGGAAATCCGAAAAGTCCACGTCCTTGCCCGGCACCCGGTAATCGAGGCTGTCAAACGCCCCGAAAGCGTGGGTTTTGCCTCCGTGTTTCGTCTCCTTGCTCCGGTCCTGAAGCTCGTTGCCGTTCTCGCAGACGAGCCCGCTGTATAGCTGCTTGTACGCTTCCTCGTCGGTGACGCGGAAGTCATTCGTCCTCGTAATGTATCTTTTCCTCATTCTTGGTTTCCTCTCCGCCCTTGCGGGCAATAAAAAAGAGCGGAACTATGTTCTCCGCTCTTCAGTTAAATGTCACATAGTCTATATGCCGGTTTTTCCGTTCCGGAAGAAAAATGCCGGAAAAAGAAATCCGTCCCGTCTGTTTTCTTTCGTTTCAGCAGACAAACGTGCCGGAAAATTCCGCAAGATGGGACGCGAAATCAAAGCCGTCCGGCAGGTACGCCCCGAACTTTTTCCGGAATTCATCCGCCATGTCCGAAAGGTCACGGTAGCCCGCGTCCGGGTCAAGAAGGACGCTGCCCTGCCGTTCAGAGAAGAAGAAGACTCCTTCGCAGAAGCTCATTCCGTCCTCTTTGTGCGGCTTGCCGTCGAGGTGGCGGACCTTCCGCTCGTCAAAGAGGGCTGCCCTGTTTGTGAGGTCGCTCGCACGGACCGATGCGTACCAGTCAAGGCTGTCCTGTGGAATCCCTTTCTTTTTCGCGTATGCCGCTGAAAACATATTCATTTCCTGTCTGTCAAGGTACATGCCAAACCCATGTACACTGTAAGCATGCTGACTCATTCCTGTATTGTACTCCTTTCGGCCCCGTTTGTGGGGCGGAACTTGCGCGGAGCCCGTTCCTCCGCTCGTCAATCGCTGCACGGTATATATGCCGGATTTTGCCGGGCAGAAGAAAAAGCGCGGGATGCCCCAATTCGTAGAATTGGGACATCCCGCGCTCTTTCTGCAAACTCAGATGTGGCAGTCCACGCAGGTCACGATATAGTTCTGCGGCTGCTGCTTCATGAGATCGGCAAACCCGTGGATGTAGTTTGCCTTTGCGCCGGGCTTGGCTGTTGAGATGCCCCACCAGCCCATTCCGCCGGGCTCGACCCAGGTTCCGTCTGCCAGAAGCACGGCATACGGATAGCCCATGACCTGATCCAGCGCGAATGTGTCGGCATCGCCGTAATGGTCCAGATAATACGCCGGCCTCCAGAAGCTCCGTTCCAGCGCTTTCCGTTCCGCTTCATTTTTCGGTTCCGTCTGCCCGGAATAGATGAGAAATACATGCTTCTGCTTCTCATACGCCTCCTGATCGTCCGGACCCGGCGCAAGGCGGACATCCGATACGCGGCACTGATTGACATTCCGGCCGTCTCTGGTCCTGATGCCATTCTGCCACCGGCCGCCTTCCTCATCGTACCAGTCCCACTTGCTGTCGGGGTTGTATGTCGTGAGGATGTTGCCGTTCTCGTCAAGATCGCGATCCTCTGTTTCCCGACGATAGATTTCTTTGTCGGACAGGCTGAGGTCTGCCTTAATGTCGGTGATCATTTTCTCTGCCCGCTCGATCTCATCCGTATCGTTTTTCGACCGGGCTGTCTTCAGATCTTCGGTCCAGCTTTCAAGATACCGCTGATAGGATTTCCGAAAGTTCGGAACAACATCCTCTTTCCGTACGTCAATGTACGGATCAACTTCCCGGTTTTCGTCGAACGGCGCAAGCGCATCATCCACATCCCCGTCTTCCGTGATCACATATACTTTGTAGTGGCTCATATTTTTTCTCCTTTCCGTCCCGTTTCGGATATAAAAAGAGCAGAGCCCCTTGCTCCGCTCTTCAAAACCACTTGCACCTTCTATATGCCGGAAATTCCCGCGCAGAAGAAAAAGCGCCGGCGGCCCCAATTCTACGAATTGGGACAAGACCCGCGCTCTTCCTGATTTTTTCTTTGCCTGTTTCCTTTCTTTCCCGCAGGAGAGAAGAGAAGTACCGTCCGTCACGCCGTCGTCTCTTCCCCGACCACACGGACCTGCCCCTCAAACAGCCGCTTCTCAATCCGTCGCATATCTGGTGATCCGTTTGCTGCAAGCGCCGTACGGAGCATCGCACAGTCCTCATCGGAGAGAATATCGCTTACATCAAAGAAATTGGCAGCGGTACGGCAGAGCCAGACCCACTTTTCGGAATCGAACTCGCAGCGTTCGATCTGCCAGTCGAGGCCAAGCCGTCCCGCGAGTCCGTCATCGTCGTAGACAGCGATCCATCCTTTGGCGAGGTACGGAACCAGCTTTCGGAGCAGCGGTTCGCCGCTTCCGATCCGAAATGTCTGCTTATCCACGATCCCGCAAAGCTCGAAGTCTTTGTCTGTACGGGCCACGCAGCTGTCGGGAATTTCCTGATACAGAATTTTTTCGACCTGCTCCGCTGCCGCCGTGTCCCTTGCCGAGAGTTTCCCTGCAAATGTTGCCATGCTGTACTTCCTTTCCGCCCATTCAGGGCTACAAAGAAGAGCAGAGCACCTTGCTCCACTCTTCAACATTGTGTACATGTTCTATATGCCGGAAATCCCCACACAGAAGAAAAGCACGGGCGAACCCGCGCTCTTCCTGCTTTTCTCAGCATGTGACGGCACCAGCATAGTGGGCCATGTGGGCTTCGAAATCGAAGTTCTCCGGCAGATACGCCTCAAACTTCTTTCGAAACTCATCCGCCATCTCGTGAATATTTCTGTAGCTGCAGTCCGGCTTCGCAAAAATGTTTCCCTGACGATCCGCATACAGAAACAGACCTTCGCAGAACTCGTTACCGTCTTCCTCGTGTGGTTTGCCGTCCAGGTGGCTGATTGTCCGTTCGTTGCCGTCATAGCAGCCTTCGTCTGTCAGATCGCTACTGTCAAGCTCACAGATAACTTCCGAAAAGTCGTCATCGTCCACATTCATTTGGTTCGCCTTTGCATAAGCACGGCAGAATGCGGCCATCTCGCTCACGTTCAAAAACATTCCGTATCCGTTTTGTCCATATGTTGCGCAGCTCATAGCTTTTCCTTTCCACCCATTTCGGGCATAAAAAGAAGAGCAGAGCACCTTGCTCCACTCTTCAACATTGTGTACACGTCCTATATGCCAGAAATCTCCGTACAGAAGAAAAGCACGGGCGAACCCGCGCTCTTCCTGCTTGTGTTCTTGCTTCTTATCCTGCTTCCGTGCTTTCGCCCGTCGCGTAGTCGATCGTGATTCCCGGCTGCACATTGTAGCAGTAGACGCAGAAGAGGACACCAGCGCCGTTATCCTCGACCGATTTTCCTTCCATGAGGACGCCCGAGGCAACCAGGTTGTTGCCCTCAAACACCGGTGTCACGCGGTACAGGACATGGTTCCCGGATTCCTTGATGTAGTCTGCCGTCATGTTTTCAAACGGCTCCATACCCTCGACATTCATGTAGCGGGTGCCGGTGATCAGGTTCTTTTCGTTCGCGTTCTCCGCGGTCAGCTGATAGCCGATCAGGTGGCAGCGGTTGTACAGGTACTTCCCGTCAACGTTGTCGTACTTCGCGTTGTGCCAGCCGGTCGGCTTGACCGAGCTGATGCTGCCGCGCTTTTCCGTCGGCATGAGGTCCTGCCCGACAGAGGCATACGCGGTTGTACAGCGTCCGAGCGAATCAAGGTCGCCGTACTGCTCAAACGAGGTCGCCGTGAGGTCGCTGTCCGAGAAATACGGAACGTTATTGTTGACCGCGACATATGGTGCTCCCGCGTAGGCCGGCACATCAGACAGCGAAAAGGCAGAACTTACTGCCCCGGTATCTGTCGTTGCGGCCTGCGCTGTTCCCGCATTGGTTCCCACATCTGTTCCTGCATCCGCCGGAGCGGCGGTCGGTGTGGTTGTCCCGGTATCCATGACGCTTGCGACGGATTCCACGGTGCTTTCAAGTGACGACCATCTAAGCGGCTGTCTGACAGCTCCGAAGATCAGCAGGACCGCCAGAACCACAATGGTCCACAGCACCCGCGTGTGCTTCCGGCGTCTGGAATACCTTCTTCTTTTTCTGCTCATTTTTTCCTTCCTTTCTGCCCGATTTTCCGGGCAACAGAAAAAGAGTGGAACATTTTGCTCCACTCGTCAACTGGTTTCGTGCTTTATATGCCGGAAATTTCGGGGCAGAAGAAAAGCGCCGGCATGTACCGACGCCCTCCTTGATTCTTTGAGGCTCAGACCGTCGCCTTGATCCTGTCGATCACGGCAGCGGGGAGACGACGGATCAGTTCGTCCTCGAAGCCGGGGTAGTACACCAGAACAGTCCTGTCGGTTTCTTCGAATTTCCCATTTTGCCAGAGGAAACGACGGTGCCTTCCCTCGTCTTCGTCTGCTGCCTCAAATCCGCCGCTTTCCACCATGTCGGGCTCCTTTGCCAGTTCCCGGATCAGGTCATACGGCAGGCTTGAGCTTTCCTCGTCGGCAAGCGAGAATTCAATCGTGCCGTCTTTCCCCGCGGATTCGACCTCGACCCATTTGTTCAGGATCGTTTCCGCTTCCCTTATTTTTTCCTTTTTGACCTTGATTTTTCCGGCAATGTTCCAGAAATATTTCATTTTTTCCTTTCTGCCCTTCGGGCGAAAAAAGAAGAGCAGAACTATCGGCTCCGCTCTTCAACAACTGTTGCCTTCTATATGCAAGAAACGCACATCAAAAGAAAAAGAGACAAAAGCGAGGTACGCCTTTGTCTCTTTCTGTCGTGCGCCTGGCGGCGCACGTTTCTAACGGGTGAAAGTCCCGAATCCGCCCGGTAGCGGGAAGGATACAGCCGAAGGCAAGGGTGCCCATCGCGAGGTGGGATCT
>Ga0256404_1003409_pt1 | contig 32454 bp, 22 predicted proteins | sample RumenRJG_01DNA_FD_185990 | JGI IMG/M metagenome (GOLD analysis project Ga0256404, IMG submission 185990) | Bovine rumen microbial communities from Lethbridge, Alberta, Canada - RJG_01 | ecosystem: Host-associated > Mammals > Digestive system > Stomach > Rumen | place: Canada: Alberta | collected...
GATAGGCTTCGAGCGTGTTCGGCGAGTAGTTGCGCTCAAGTTTCAGGTAGCGCACATACTGCTTGACGATATTTTCTTCCGATTTCTTTTTCAATTTTCCAATTTTTCGTAACTTTGCCGACAAAAGTACAAAAAATTTTTGAAGATATGAAGAAAATTTTGATTTTGAACGGCCCGAACCTCAATCTTTTGGGTCGTCGGGAGCCGGAAATCTATGGCAACGGCTCGTTTGAGGCATTTTTGCAGCAACTTCGCGAACAGTATGCCGACAAGGTGGAAATCAGCTATGCGCAGAGCAATGTCGAGGGCGAACTGGTCAATCACTTGCAGGAGGCTGGCTTCGGGGCTTTCGACGGTATCGTGCTGAACGCCGGTGCCTACACGCACACGAGCATCGCCCTCGGCGACTGCATTCGCGCCATCGAAACGCCCGTCATCGAAGTGCACATTTCCAACATCCACGCCCGCGAACCGTTCCGCCATCGCTCGTTGCTCGCCGCCGCTTGTCGGGGTACAATTTGTGGCTTTGGCCTCGACTCCTATCGCCTTGCTGTCGAAGCGTTTTTAGGTAAATAATGAGAAATTGTAAATTGTCTAATTGTCAAATTTGAAAGATTACATTCTCAGCCATTCCGAGCCAGAACCCGAATATCTGCACGAACTCTGGCGTGCCACGCACCTTCACACGCTGCATGGTCACATGGTCAGTGGGCATTTGCAGGGTCGATTGCTGAAAATGCTCGTGGAGATGATTCGACCGCAGCGTGTGCTCGAAGTCGGCACGTTCAGTGGCTATTCGGCACTCTGCATGGCCGAGGGACTGCCCGACGGTGGTCACCTCTGGACCTACGAAATCAACGATGAAATGGAGGATTTTACGCGAAAATGGCTCGAAAATTCGCCTTATCACGACCGAATCACGTTTATGATTGGCGATGCCGTCACCGAGGCTCCCAAACTCAATCTCGACTTCGATTTGGCCTTCATCGACGGCGACAAACGCAACTATGTTGAGACCTACGAGGCGGTGCTTCCCTTGCTGAAAAAAGGTGGTTTTCTCCTTGCCGACAACACGCTTTGGGATGGTCACGTCACCGATTCGGCCTACGACAGCGACCGCCAGACGCAGGGCATTCGCCGTTTCAACGACCACGTGGCTGCCGACCCGCGCACCGAACAAGTCATCCTGCCGATTCGCGACGGACTGACGCTGATTCGAAAAAAATAAACGAAAAACCTAACTCCGCGTAAAACCGATGGAGAAAATGCTGATTTTCACCGACTCGTCTTTTTGCAACTCCTGACAGCAGGAAATCATCGTGGAACCCGTCGTAATGACATCGTCAATCACCATCACGTGGCGGCTTCTAATCGCCTCAGCATCAACGAGTTCAAACACACCCGCAACATTTTCGCGCCGTTCTTTCGCCGTTTTGTGCGTCTGACTTTCCTCGAAACGGGTGCGAGCCACCACCTTCTCGGCGACGGGAATGCCCGTCACACTGCTGATCCCACGCGCAATTTCAAGGCTTTGGTTGTAGCCGCGCTGTCGTTGCCGCCGCTTCGTCAGTGGAATGGGAATCAGCAGGTCGATGTCGTCGAAAAAATGCTTCCTTGTGAGTTCCTCAGCCGCCACACGACCGATGAAATGGCCGATTTCGCGCTGTCGGTTGTATTTTAGTTCGTGAATCATACCGCTGAACGGCGACGAAGGTTGGTAGAAAAACCACGCTGCAACCTTCTCCACGCGAAAATGCCCCCAGAAGACCTGCGCCATCGTGTTGTCATAGGGCTGTTCTTCGTAGTGCGTGCGCGGCAGTGCCAGCAGACAATTCAGGCAGACGTACTGCTCAGATTCTGCCAACCGATTGTCACAAGCCACACAACAACGCGGTGCAATCAAATCGAATAATCGTGTCCAAAAACTACCCATTTTTTAATTTACAATTTACAATGTACAATTTACAGTTCACTCCACACTCCTCGTTTCTCCTTCCTCGCTCCTCGCTCCTCTCTTTCTCAAACATCTATACATCGATTGATTTGCTCCATCGAGAAACCGCGACTCACGGCAAAGCGAATCAACTTCATTTGCCGTTCAAATTCGTTGCGTCCGGTGACGCTGCGTTCCTTGCTTTTCAACAGCGGTTTTAAGACCGCCAAATACTCATTTTCATCGATGGAATCGAGGATTTTTCGCTGTATCGACTGCTCGACGCCCTTTGCCCAAAGCGCCTGTTCGATTTTCCGACGCCCCCATTGGTTGTACTTGATTTTGTCGTTCACAAAAGCCCGCGTAAACCGTTCGTCGTCGATGAACTTCCCACTAACGAGCCGTTCCATAATGCGAGCCTGCGCCGCCTCGTCGAGTCCCCAGAGCCGCATTTTCTGCAACATATCGCCCGACGAGTGTTCACTTCGTGCACAGAGTGCCATCAGTTTGCTCAGCGCCTGTTTTTCGGTGATTTCCGTCTTTTTCATATCTTCATTTTCGATTTTTTCGCCCGAATCATTCTTTCTTTCCCGAATAGGTCGATTTTTACTTCAATATTTTCAAAACCTTTTTCCGCCAACATCGTTTTTAACTCCTTGATATACAATGGATTCACTTCAAAATAGAGCCATCCGTCGGGTTTCAACGATTGAGTGGCGAAGTCGGCGATAGCACGATAGAACAGCAGTGGGTCGTCGTCGGGAACGAAGAGTGCCACGTGCGGTTCATGTTCCAAAACGTGCGGTTTCATCGAGGATTTTTCGTTATCGCAGACGTAGGGAGGGTTGCTGACGATGCGGGTGAAAGCCTCACCCCCGCCCCCTCTCCCAATGGAGAGGGGAGATTGGCTGGCAGATAACAAATTGAGAACATCAACTTGTTCGAAATTGACTTTTACCCCGATGGAATCGGCATTTTTTCGTGCTACGGCCAGTGCCTGCTCCGAAATATCCCACGCCGAAACCTGTGCATCGGGCATTTCCGCCGCCAACGTAATCGCAATGCAACCGCTACCCGTCCCAATATCCAAAATCCTCGTTCCTTGCTCCTCGTTCCTCGTTCCTCGTTCCTCACTCCACACTCCACACTCCTCACTCCACGAATCAACGATCCACCGACACAATTCCTCCGTCTCTGGTCTCGGAATCAGCACCCCTGGCCCAACGGAAAACCGCCTACCACAAAACTCCGCGAAGCCCAAAACATACTGCACTGGCTCACCATTTTCGAGTCGGAGCATCATTTTTTCCAAATCTGTGCGGTCGTCTGCCGATAATTCCGTAACTTTGTCGCACAAAATGTCGGCCATCGACAGCCCGAAACGCTCCCCGAGTACCAAACGGACAATCGCACGCGCCTCGTCCAAGCCGTATCTCTCGGCAAGGCGACGGCAGAGTTCACGGTAGTTTGTGGCGCGAAATCGGTCGGCTGTGGGGCAAAACGAATCAGTCATGCTGCAAAAATACGAAAAAAATGGATAAAAACCAAATTGCGCTCGATGAAAAATTTATGCGACGCTGCATCCAACTTGCGAAATACGGTCGGAATCTCGCACGTCCGAACCCGATGGTTGGCTGCGTTATCGTAGCCGACGGGCGGATTATCGGCGAGGGCTATCACGTGCGCTGTGGCGAGGGACACGCCGAGGTGAACGCGTTTGCCACTGTGAAACCCGATGACGAGCATCTACTTCCGCAAGCCACGCTCTACGTGTCGCTCGAGCCCTGTTCACATCACGGGAAAACGCCGCCGTGCAGCGATTTGATTATCCGAAAAGGTGTCCGGCGCGTCGTCGTGGGTTGCATCGACCCTTTCGCCGAGGTGCAGGGACGCGGCATCGAACGACTGCGCAACGCTGGCATCGACGTGACGGTGGGCGTGCTCGAGGCGGAATGTCGGTGGTTGAACCGTCGTTTCTTCACGTTTCACCAGAAAAATCGGCCTTACATCATCTTGAAATGGGCGCAGACCGCCGACGGTTTCATCGACTGCGACGGAAAACCGCTCGCCATCTCCACGCCGTTCACGAAAATGCTCGTCCACAAACTCCGTGCCGAGGAAGATGCCATTCTCGTGGGTCGCCTCACCGACGAACGCGAGCATCCGCAGTTGAATGTCCGTGAGTGGTGTGGCAAGTCGCCCGTGCGGTTTGTTTTGTCGAGGAGCGAGGAACGAGGAGCGAGATTCGAGGAGCGAGATTCGAGGAGCGAGAAACGAGGAAAGATTTGTGTGAATTCCTTTGAAGAACTTTTCCGCGAATGTCACGAGCAACAACTGCAGTCGCTCATCGTCGAGGGTGGCAGGGAAACGCTTCAATCGTTCATCGACCAAGACCTGTGGGACGAAATCAGGGTTGAAACAGCCGATGGCTTCCATTTGACGGCAGACAGTTCTACACCTGCTCCCCTACTCCCCCCGAATGCCACGCTTTATTCGCAGCAAGGTTTTGGCAGCAACATCATCAGCTATTATAAGAAATAGATAGCACTACTTTTTCCGCCCGAAATCGGCGGGAATTTCGCCCCAGAGTTTCGTTTCCCATTGAATGATGGGGACGCGGACGGGATGAACGCGAAGCCATTGCTCGGCACGGCGGACTAAATCCAACACTTTTTCTGTTTTGGGATTGCGCTCAAGTTTCGTCTTGCATTGTTTTTTATGAACCCACGTCATTGCCGTGAAACTGTCGGAATAGATGATTTTGTCGGTGATTCCGCGCTGTTCCATCAATGCGAGGGCGTGGACAATTGCCAAAAACTCGCCGACGTTGTTCGTGCCGAAAACGGGTCCGAAATGGAACACTTGTTCGCCCGTCGCAAGGTCGATGCCTTGATATTCCATCTGTCCGGGATTGCCCGAACAAGCGGCATCGACAGCCCAGGCGGAGGCCTTCACCTCGGGATGAAGCGGCAGCACCGTGTCGTGTCGATAGTCGGGTGGATTCGTCAAGTTCATCGTTTATTGTGGAATCGTGCGATATTGCTTGAGAACAGTCGTTTGCTCTTCCAACAATTGAGTATTGGAAAATTCTTGTTTAAAGCATTTTCCATCGCTCGTTGTAAAATATACATTATCGTATTCGCTATCCGACGATGGGATGTATAGCATTAAAGTCTGGTGAGCAAAAATGCTGAGGTTCTCGTTTTCAACATCTTTCACTTGCAGCCAACCTGTAACGTGGTCGTTGTGTCGAACCGCCTTATCGCTATAGACCAGATAATTCACCCAAAAACAGAAATCAAAATAATCGATGTTTTCATCAAAAGTCAACAAAAATCCTTGTGACTTTTCTTCGATTGCTGGTCGTGTATATGGGTGACCGTCTTGTGTGTATATCCTCATAAAATCTTCTATTGCACGAAGAAGTTCTTCTTTTGTCATATTGGTGACAAAAATCGAGCCCTTTCCATCAAAAAGCTTGTCATTAAGATTTAAGGAATTCCCTTTCTTTGGGCTACACGAAGAAAAGAAACACCACAGGACGATGCTGATTAAAACGAGTGAACCAAATATCAATGTTGTTTTCATAACGATAAAATGTTTTTACATTCGTTCTGGAACTTCGATTCCGAGCAGCGCCATACCATTTTTCAGCGTTTTGGCGACGTTGCGGGCAATCATCAGGCGTACTTGCTTGGCTTCTTCGCTCTCGGCATTGAGAATGCTGTAGTCGTGGTAGAACTGGTTGAATTCCTTCGTCAGTTCGTAGCAGTAGTTGGCGATGCCCGAGGGCGAATAGTCTTTGCCGGCCTGCTCGACAACGACGGGGAACTCGTTGAGTTTTTGGATCAAAGCGACTTCTTTGGCCCCACCCCGACCCTCCCCAGAAAGGGAGGGAGTTGCAGATGTCATTTCAGTGTTCCCCTCTCTATTTGGAGAGGGGTTAGGGGAGAGGCTTTTTCTTAAAATCGAGCGGATTCGTGCGTGGGTGTATTGGATGAACGGACCCGTATTTCCGTTGAAATCGATGGATTCTTCGGGGTTGAAGAGCATATTCTTGCGGGCATCGACCTTCAAAATGAAGTATTTCAGGGCACCCATACCCACGATTCGGGCGATTTCATTGCGTTCTTCGTCGCTGATGCCTTCGAGTTTGTTCACTTTATCTTCGCTCATCTGCCGTGCATCGCTGATCATCGTCGCCACGAGTTCATCGGCATCGACCACCGTTCCCTCACGCGATTTCATCTTGCCATTGGGCAGTTCGACCATTCCGTAAGAGAAATGCACGAGTTCCTTGCCCCACTTGAATCCGAGGCGGTCGAGCAGCAGCGAAAGCACCTGAAAATGGTAGTTTTGTTCGTTGCCCACGACGTAAATCATCTTGTCGATGGGATAGTCCTCGAAACGCATCTGCGCCGTGCCGATGTCCTGCGTCATATAGACGCTGGTGCCATCGCTGCGCAGCAAGAGTTTCTGGTCGAGGCCCTCGTCAGTAAAATCGGCCCAGACCGAACCGTCGTCTTTGCGGAAAAAAAGGCCTTTTTCGAGTCCTTCCTCGACCTTTTTCTTGCCTGCGAGATAGGTTTCCGACTCGTAGTAAATCTTGTCGAACGACACGCCGAGTGCTTTGTAGGTCTCGTCGAAACCGGCATACACCCAGTCGTTCATCATTTTCCACAAAGCACGAACTTCGGGGTCGTTCTGCTCCCATTTCACGAGCATTTCGCGGGCTTCCTTGATGAGCGGTGCTTCGAGTTTCGCCTGTTCCTCGTCCATTCCGCCGGCCACGAGTTGCTTGATTTCCTCGCGATAGTGCTTGTCGAAGAGCACGTAATAGTCGCCGATGAGGTGGTCGCCTTTCTTGCCGCTCGATTCGGGCGTTTCGCCGTTACCCCATTTCTGCCACGCGAGCATCGACTTACAGATGTGGATGCCGCGGTCGTTGACGATGTTCGTTTTTACTACTTTCCAGCCGTTGGCCTCCATAATTTTCGCCAACGACCAACCGAGCAGGTTGTTTCTAACGTGGCCGAGGTGCAGCGGTTTGTTGGTGTTGGGCGAGGAATATTCAATCATACAGAGGGCCTCAGACTCCGACGAGGCTTTATAACCGAAATTGTCGTCTTGGTCGATGTCTTTGAGCAGTTGCAACCACGCTTGGGGCGCAACCACGAGGTTCAAAAAGCCCTTCACGACGTTGTAGCGGCTGACGATGCCTTTCACATCGCCCCACATTTCGTGTTCCACGAGCCATTTTCCGATGTCTTCGGCGGTTTGTTCGGGACTTTTCCGCGCCATTTTCACGAACGGGAACACCACCACCGTGAGGTTTCCCTCGAATTCGCTGCGCGTTTTTTGCAACTGTACTTGACTTTCGGCTACTTCTGCGCCGTATAATTCTTTCACTGCGGCCATCACGCCGCCCACAATCTGCTGTTCAATCTTCATATCAATTCTTCGCTCACTTAATCACGAGTTTCTTACCGTTCACGATATAAATACCTGGTTTCAAACCTGTGCGCAGGTCGAACACCGACACACCGCGCTTCACGAGCCGTCCGTTGATGTCATAGACATCGACCTGTGTTCTTTCGGGCTCTTCCTTCGTATTGATTTCCACACCGCTCACATCGCCCTCATCGTCGAAATTGTCGATGATTGGGTCGTCGTCGGGCACATCGTAGGTCGTCAAATTGGAATAGATGAAATTCGCACGCTGACGCAGCCATTTCTTGGCGTTTTCGGTCGAACGCTGGTAGTCGGTACCGTCGTAAACATTGTAGCTGCCGCCGTTGGCGTTGTGCTCGAGCGAAGGCCGTGCGTAGGCATAATAGTCGTCGCAGAACTCGATGAGTTCCTCCAACTGATGCTCCATGAATCGCTTCCAAACGGCGTAATATTCCCTGTCGAGTTTCTCGCTGACAAAGCGCAGGTCGTGGATGAACGACTTGGCCGCCATCGTGGTCGAGGTGTAGTAGTCGGTCGTGGCACCGACTTGGAAATAAGTCCTTGAAGTGCTGTATGAATCCTCGTAGCCGAATGCCCAGTCGAGGTCCCAGACGGGGCCGAAGAAGAACTTGCTCTCTTCCGTTCCCACCGACGGATTGTAGAGGAATGTGCTTTTCGGGTGCTTCAGTTCATGGTTGAGAATCAACTCATTGACCATCAGGAAGCGTGCCAGCGACTCAATATCGACATAGTCGGAAATGTCTTCTTTGTCTTTCAGGGCTTGCATAAAGGCGTTGAAATCGAGAACGATATCGTCCTTCGTCAGCAATGTAGTGGTTTCGTCGTTGAAATCCTCGGGCTCCTTGATGTTCACCGGCAGGCTGTAGGGGTTGGAACGGAAGCGGTTGGGTTCGTCGAAATACGTGTCGAGTTCCAAGAACGCGGCGCGGCTCTCGTCGTCGAGATCGACGCTGTTGTTCGACAAGCCGACTTTCTCGGTGAAGTTGTAGTTGCCGTAATAGTAGCCGTTGATGTAGAGTTCGACGGGCACAATGTGGTTGGCAGCCACCGTTCCCACGAGGCAGGCGGCCTTCATACCAATCGCATTCGACAGCATCGAACCCCCGATTTTATTGGCCAGAAGCACCCAGTTTTTGCCGTTTGTCAGGCCGAAAGGCTTGTGTTTCTCGTCGAATTTGATGCGATAGGGGTTTTTATAGGCATAGCCGTAGTCCACGGGCTGATAATCGTCGTAGTAATAGCTATAACCTTGCCACGACGAATTTCCGCGTCCTTTGATGTGCATCGGTGTTGCTTCCATCGAGGGGAACACGCCACCGCCATCGATGGTGATGTCGGCATCGAGATAATAGTCTTTGCTCGTAATCATCAGGCGACCCTCCACGTCGATATTCACCGTCGGCACGTTCTCGGCCTTGTCCGCGAGCCAGTCGATGTGGACGCGGTAGTTGCGACCGAACGGCTCCATCTGATAGCGATATTCGGCGGGTTCGATGATTTCAGCATCGTGCGGATTGGCGTTGCGCACGGCTTTCTTCAGTTGGAACTCGGCGAACACCATATAGAACCTGTCGCTGCGCCCGATTTCATTGAGGAAGAGGCGCAGGTGCCTGTAATTCTGACCGAGGTCGATGACGTCGCTCAGGAACTCTGCGCCAGCACCTGCTGGCAGACCGTCGGCGGTTGTCAGCGTCTTGATTTCCGTCCAGTTCTGACCGTCGTTCGAGGCCGAGAGCGTCATCGAAACAGGCCAATACTGACCCGTCGTTCGCGTCGTGTAGCCGAAGCGGATGTAGCGCATCGACTCGGGCAGTGCGATGTTGAGGTAGGGGTGTGTCGCAATGACTCTTGCCTTCTCTTCGGCGTCGGAAATGTTCCATGTGCTGTGGAAAATCGTCCCAATATTGCCGTCGAGCATCTGCTCGAAGCCCTCGCCCGTCTGTCCGGGCAGGTTCGTCGAGAACATTCCGGCGTTGAGAGCCACCTGCGTTTCGCTGAATTCGCCGACGGGGTCGCTCCAGACGGCTTCCTTCACGAGTTTCTGGGCGAATAATCGCTGGTTGGGCTGTGCCACGGTGTAATAGACATCGTTGGCATAACTGCGGCGCGACTTCTTGCTTTCCTGCCGCTCATGACCGATATAAAGGCGGGCGTTTTCGTCCGACAACTGGAACGACGGTGTGAGCCACTTGCCGATGGCACCGATGCTGGCCGTGATGATGCTGTCTTGCTCAATCTCGGCAAACACATCAGAATAGACTTGGTCGTTGTACTTGTTGTTGAACTTCAACTGCGTGATGCTTGCCAGCCGACCGTTGATTTCGTCTTTCGTGCGAACCACCACCGAATCGACGCGACTCAGGTTGTAATAGAACGAAGTGTCGGAAACGGTCGTGATGCGCAGTTGTCCGCGCACGTTCTCGCGTGACTCGACCACCGCTTCGGGAAAAACGTCGAGACGGCCATTGTCGTAATAGACCATGACAAGTTTTTCATCGGAAGGAGCCTGTGCTGCATCGACTTGGGTAAACGGATAGGCGATCAGCAGCGCGAGGGCCATGATTTTTGTCGTTATGTAAACTTTTTTCATAAATGCTTGATTTTGAAGATTTTCATTTGTCTAATCGCGTGCAAAGGTACAATTTCGTGGTGGAAAAACAAAAAAAATCGAAATTATTTGTATGTTTTTCACGGAAATTTTGTAACTTTGTCGCAAATTTATTCATTTTCACTATTAAACCTAAATTTTTAACCTAAAAAAATGGCTACAAAGACAACCAAAACTGCGGCTAAACAGCCTGCAAAAAAAGCCTGCGCAAGAAAATGCGCTCCGAAGGCGAAGAGTGTGAAGACCGAGAGTCAGAAACTCATGGATTTGGAAGAGAAGTATGGTGCGCACAACTACCATCCGCTTCCAGTAGTTCTCCACAAAGGCAAGGGCATTTATGTCTGGGATGTCGAGGGAAAGAAGTATTTCGACTTCCTGTCGTCGTATTCGGCTGTGAACCAGGGACATTGCCACCCGCGCATCGTCAAGGCACTGAAAGACCAGGCCAACGTGCTGTGTCTGACCTCGCGTGCGTTCTACAGCGACGCGCTCTGCGAGTACGAGAAATTCATCCACGACTTCTTCGGCTACGACCGCGTACTGCCGATGAACACGGGTGCCGAGGGCGTTGAAACCGCCCTGAAACTGGCTCGTCGCTGGGGTGCTGTGAAAAAGCGCATTCCCAACGAGAAAATCAAGATTATCTGCTGCGAAGGCAACTTCCACGGTCGCACGGTGACGGTCATCACGATGAGCGACGACCCGAGTTCGTTCGCCAATTACGGACCGCTCACGCCGGGCTTCATCCGCATCCCCTACAACGACCCGAAAGCCCTTGAAAAAGCGCTCAAGGAACACGGAAAAGAGGTTTGCGCCTTCATCGCTGAGCCGATTCAGGGCGAGGCAGGCGTGTTCGTGCCCGACGAAGGTTATCTGAAGAAATGCTACGACCTCTGCAAGAAGCACAACGTGCTGTTCATCGCCGACGAGGTGCAGACAGGTATCGCTCGCACCGGAAAAATGCTCTGCTCGATGCACGACGGCATCCGTCCCGACATCGTAGTATTAGGAAAAGCCCTCGGCGGTGGCGTGCTGCCCGTTTCAGCTTGCTTGGCCGACGACGAGGTGATGCTCAACATCAAGCCCGGCGAACACGGCTCGACCTTCGGCGGATTCCCCTTGGCTGCTCGCGTGGCTGTGGAAGCGCTGAAAGTGGTGAAAGAAGAGAAACTCGTGCAGAATGCCGAGAAAATGGGTAAGCTTTTCCGCGCCGAAATCAAGAAAATCAAGTCGCCGTTCATCGTCGAGGTGCGCGGTCGCGGTCTGCTCAACGCCATCGTGACGAAGCCCATCGGCAAGAAAACCGCTTGGGACATCTGCCTGCAGATGAAGGAAAACGGCCTGCTTGCCAAGCCGACCCACGACGACATCATCCGTTTCGCTCCGCCGCTCTGCATCACGGAGGAAGAAATCAAGAAGGCCATCGCCATCATCAAGAAGACTTTCGAGGAAATGGCATAAAAAAAGTTTTGAATACGAAAAAATCAGCCTCCGCAATCACGCAGAGGCTGATTTTTTGATAGGTAAAAGCTTATTCCTTCACCAGCATCGTGCCGGTCTTGCCCTGCAAAGCCTCCTTCGCCTTTTCGAGCGAAGTGATGAGGGCGCGTCCGCCAGTCGTGTTTTCCACGAAACTGATGCACGACTCCACTTTCGGCAGCATCGAACCTGGTGCAAAGTGCCCTTGCTTGATGTACTTCTTCGCCTCTGAAATCGTCATCTGGCTGAGGTCGAACTGGTTCGGCTTGTTGTAGTTAATCGACACGCGATCGACCGCCGTAAGAATCACGAGCATATCGGCTTTCAGTTCGAGTGCCAACAGCGCACTGGCGCGGTCTTTGTCGATGACTGCCGCCACACCTTCATAGGTGTCGCCAGCCTTTTCCACGACGGGAATGCCGCCACCGCCAACGGTGATGACGATGTTGTGCTTGCTGACCAATTGCTCGACAACCGGCAATTCCACGATTTTCTTTGGAATTGGCGACGGCACGACGCGCCGCCAGCCACGTCCGGCATCTTCGACAAAGGTGTAGCCCGTTTCCTTCATGATGCGCTCGGCATCTTCCTTGAAATAGAACATTCCGACGGGTTTCGTGGGATTTTTGAACGCTTTGTCCTTCGAATCGACCACCACTTGCGTAATGATGCTGGCGACAGACCGTTTGATTTTGCGACAGGCCAGTTCGCGGCCAATAGCCTGCTGCAGATGATAGCCGATGTATCCCTGCGTCATGGCGCCACATTCGGGAAAGGGCATCAGCGGCGTTCCGCTACCGTTGTTGGCCGAGTATTCGAAAGCGAGATTGATCATTCCCACCTGCGGGCCGTTGCCGTGGCCGATGACCACGTCGTAGCCTTCTTCCACAAGGTCCACAATGGTTGAGGCCGTGGTTTTCACCAGCCTCAACTGCTCTTCGGGCGACTTGCCGAGGGCATTGCCGCCAAGAGCGATAACAAGACGCTTTTTCATTATTTCAGCGTTGCGAACATCACGGCTTTGATGGTGTGCATGCGGTTTTCGGCCTCGTCGAACACCTTCGATTGCTTGCTGCGGAACACCTTGTCGGTCACTTCCATTTCCTTCAGACCAAACTTCTTGTGGATGTCCTGACCGATGGTCGTTTCCAAGTCGTGGAACGAGGGCAGACAGTGCAGGAAGATGGCGTTCGGGCTGGCGTTCTTCATCACGGCATCGTTCACCTGATAGGGCTTCAGCAGTTTGATGCGCTTTTCCCAAATGTCGTCGGGCTCGCCCATCGACACCCAGATGTCGGTGTAGATGACGTCGGCGTTCTTCGTGCCCTTCTTCACATCGTCGGTGAGCGTGATGGTGCAACCGTTTTCCTTGGCAATCTTCTTGCAAATATCGACAAGGCTCTTTTCAGGCATGTTCGCCTTCGGACCGCAGGCCACGAAGTTGATGCCAAGTTTCGCCGAAACGACCATGAGCGAGTTGGCCACGTTGTTGCGGGCATCACCCATGAACACCATCGTCAGGCCTTTGTAATAGCCGAAATTCTCTTCGATGGTGAGCACGTCGGCCAGCATCTGCGTGGGGTGGAATTCGGTGGTCAGACCGTTCCAAACGGGCACGCCAGCGTGCTTGGCGAGGTCTTCGACGATTTGTTGGTCGAAACCGCGGTATTCGATGCCGTCGAACATGCGTCCGAGCACCTTGGCGGTGTCTTCGAGCGATTCTTTCTTACCCATCTGCGACGAACCCGGATCGAGGTAGGTCACGCCCATTCCGAGGTCGTTTCCGGCCACTTCGAAGGCGCAGCGGGTGCGTGTCGATGTTTTCTCAAACAGCAGCACGATGTTCTTGCCCTGCAGGTACTTGTGCGGTGTGTTGGTCCGCTTCAGGTTTTTGAAATCTTTCGAGAGTTTCAGCAGGTACTGAATCTCTTCAGTGGAGAAGTCCAGCAATTTCAGGAAGCTTCTCCCTGACAAACTTTTTGGCATAATGTTAATAAATTGTTTAAGTTAATAATAAAAGAAATAGGAATAAAATAATCAGGTTTATTTCAGGTTGATTTCTCCGTGCTTCACGAGTCGCTCGCAATAATGGCAGCGCAACGTGGTGTTGCCGCGATCCACAACGTGGAAGTGCGTGCGCATGGGTTCGTTGTTGCTGATGCACTTGGGGTTGTTGCAATGCACGAAGTCGATGAGTTCATCGGGCAGCGTCACAGAATGTTTTTTCACCACTTCATAGTCGCGAATGATGTTGATGACGGCATTCGGCGCGATGACGGCGATGCGGTTGAGCGTGTCGTCGGGCAGTTCGATGTCGGCGATTTTGATGATGCCTTTCCGGGTCATGCTACCGCTGTCGAGGTTGTTTCCGATGGTCACGCTACTTTCCATTTTGTCGAGTCCCAGCAGGTTCACCACTTTGAAGAGCGATGGGCAGGGAATATGGTCGATGACGATGCCGTTCTTTAATGCGGCAACTGCCATTTCTTTCTTATTGTTGTTCATAATTTCTAATTCTTAATTCTTAATTTTTGATTAGATTAGATTCCCAGTGCGCGGCAGATGAGTGCCTGACGGGTGTAGAGACCATTGCGAGCCTGCTCGAAGTAGTAGGCCTGCGGCGTGTCATCGACGTCCTGTGCGATTTCCGTGACGCGGGGCAGCGGATGAAGCACGCGCATATTGGGCTTGCAGCCGCCGAGCATACTGGCCGTGAGGGTATAGACGTTTTTCACGCGCTCGTATTCCATCAGGTCGCTGAAGCGCTCACGCTGGACGCGCGTCATGTAGAGGATGTCGGTCTGGTTGATGATGCGCTCGCTGAACTCGGTTGTTTCCTCGTATTCGATGCCGTGCTGCTTACAGTATTGCTTGTACTGTTCGGGCATACGCAATTCCTCGCAGGCCACGAATTTGAAACGGGGCTTGAAGAAGTGCATGGCCTCGAGCAGCGAGTGAACCGTGCGGCCGTATTTCAAGTCGCCCACCATCGTAATCGTCAGGTTTTCGAGGGTTCCTTGCGTCTGGTAGATGGTGTAGAGGTCGAGCATCGTCTGCGTGGGGTGCTGGTTCGAGCCGTCGCCGGCATTGATGATGGGCACCTTCGAGATTTCACTCGCATAGCGTGCGGCACCCTCGAGCGGATGGCGCATAACGATGAGGTCGGCATAGTTGCTGACCATCACAATCGTGTCTTTCAACGTCTCGCCTTTCGACTGGCTGCTGGTGCTGGCATCGCTGAAGCCAATCACGCGACCGCCAAGACGATTGACCGCCGTCTCGAAGCTGAGACGCGTGCGTGTGGATGGTTCAAAAAACAGCGACCCCACAACCTTGCCTTCGAGAATGCGCTGGTTGGGGTTCTCTTCAAACTCTCTGGCCCGTCGCAGCAGCGACAAGATTTCGTCTTTGGTCAAGTCCGAAATGGAAATCAAACTACGGTTCTGCATACTTAAAAATTGATAAAAAACTATAGAAATTTAGGTAACTTCCGTTTTTTCGGGCACAAAATTAGTCATTTTTTCTCAATCTATCGCAAGTGGCATCAAAAAAAAAGTTAAACTCAAAAAAAATATTTCATATCAGTGGTTTTTCTTCACTTTTTATCGTAAATTTGCAGTCAGAATCTTTTAAAAATACTAATTTTATACTAACCTACCTATTTTTATGAACAATTCATTGATTACATTCCCCCTTCCGGCCAACGAGCCGGTGAAGAGTTATCTGGCTGGTTCGCCAGAGCGTGTTGCACTTGAAAAAGAGCTGGAGCGGCAGTCGAAACTCGTCGTCGATATTCCGATTATCATCGGCGGCAAGGAGATTCGCACGGGCGACACAGGCAAGGTGACCTGCCCGCACGACCACAAGCACGTGCTCGCCACCTACCACAAGGTGGGCAAGAAAGAGGTGAAAATGGCGGTCGATGCCGCGATGGAGGCTTGGAAAGAGTGGAGCGAGACGCCTTGGACGACCCGCGCTGCCATCGTGATGAAGATGGCCGAACTGCTTGCCACAAAGTATCGCCCCATCCTCAATGCGGCCACGATGCTCGGCCAGAGCAAAAACATCTACCAGGCGGAAATCGATTCGGCTTGCGAAACCATCGACTTCTTCCGCTACAACGTCCACTATGCGTCGAAAATCTACGCGATGCAGCCGAAAGACGGACTCATGCACCTCAACCACATGGAATATCGCCCGTTGGAGGGCTTCGTGCTGGCCGTTACGCCGTTCAACTTCACGTCGATTGCCTCGAACCTCTGCATGACGCCGGTTCTGATGGGTAACGTGGCTCTGTGGAAACCGTCCACCACTGCCCTGCTGTCGAACTACTATCTGATGCTGCTCTACAAGGAAGCCGGACTGCCCGACGGTGTCATCAACTTCCTGCCTGGCAGCGGTGCGCTCATCGGTGAGGTGGCCACGCAGTCGAAGCATTTCGCAGGCATCCACTTCACGGGTTCCACTTCGACCTTTAACGCCTTGTGGCGACAGGCTGGAGAGCACCTCGGCGAGTATGTCAGCTATCCGCGTATCGTCGGCGAAACGGGTGGTAAGGACTTCATTTTCGTGCATCCCTCTGCCGACCCGAAGGCTGTTGCCACGGCTGCGTTCTGCGGTGCATTCGAGTTCCAAGGCCAGAAATGCTCGGCGGCTTCGCGTATGTATATCCCGAAGAGCCTCTGGAAAGAGGTGCTGACCGATGTCAAGAAGATGGCGAAAGAGGTGAAGATGGGCGACGTGAAAGATGCGAAAAACTACATCAACGCCGTTATCGACGAGGCTTCGTTCGACAAAATCAAGTCGTACATCGACTTCGCAGAGAAGGCGAAGGACGCGAAAATCGTCATGGGCGGCAAGTGCGACAAGAAGAAGGGCTGGTTCATCGAGCCGACCATCATCGAGACCACGAATCCGCACTTCAAGTCGATGGAAGAGGAGATTTTCGGCCCCGTGCTGACGGTTTATCCCTACGACGACAAGAAGGTCGAGGAAACGGCAGGACTCTGCAACACGACCTCGCCCTACGGCCTGACGGGTGCCGTTTTCGGTCGCGACCGCATGGCTGTCGAGAAACTCACCAACCTGCTGCGCTATGCCGCTGGCAATTTCTACATCAACGACAAGCCGACGGGTGCTGTTGTCGGTATGCAGCCCTTCGGCGGCGCACGTGCCAGTGGTACGAACGACAAGGCTGGTGGCGAGTTCAACCTCATCCGATGGATGGTTCCGCGCGTCATCAAGGAAACGCTCGTTTCGCCGACTGACTATCGCTACACTTACATGAAGTAGGTCGAGGAACGAGGAAGGAGAAACGAGGATTTTTCCTACGCCTTCTACATCGAAAAAGCCCCGAGGGTCGCAACCTTCGGGGCTTGATTTTGGTTTGGCTTGAAAATTATTTGTTCATTTTCAGGTACCAGTTCTGCGGATTCGTCAAATCGACGACGGGGTTCTTCACTGCGAGCTTACGGGCGAGCCAGAGGTTTCCGAAATCGCTTCCGTAGGTGCCTGCGGCGTTCTTGTGGCGGGCCAAACGGCAGAGGTCGCCGAATCGGTGTCCCTCGAAGGCCAGTTCCAGTGCGTATTCGTCGCAAATCAGGTCTTCCATCACATTGATGATGACTTCCATCGGCCAGACATAAGTGCTTCGGATGACGGGATTTCCCTCATCGTCGAGAACTGGGTTGCCTTCCTCGTCGAGAACCTCGCGGTCTTGAATAATATTGGAGGGGAACCGCTCTTCTCCGAACTGTTTCTGCAATTCCAGATACTTCGCGTAGGCAATGCTATTGATTTCGTAGGGCGAGAAGATGCCGGCGGTTTCGCCAGAGCCATAGGAATGAATGCCCTCGCAGTTCACGAAGATCTCCTTGTTTTCGGGCGAGTAGAAGGGAATCGTCGTGCTTAAGAACTCATACGTTTCTGGACGGAGATAGGTGGAGCCGAGTTCAAGCTCTGCACCGAAACCGTCTTTCAGGATGGCGAAGGCGGCATCGGGGTAGCCCATGCGGTTGAGTGCTTCAGCCAGACGCAGGTAGATGGTCGAGGTGCGATAGATGAAGATGTTTCCTTTCTCGTATTTCCGCATCTCGTAGAACGTGGAGTCGTCTTTCGAGACGAAGCGGAGGGTGTTGTTGCGACGCGTATCGCCGATAATGTCAACCGACTTGACGATGTTGGATGATGACGGCCAGTAATAGTAATCTTGGGCTTTGACCAAATCAAGATAGCTCTGCGAAGCGTCGATTTCGCGCTCGAGGAAATACATGTTGGAAGATAACGACGACATCGCCTCTGTGTTGTAGAGGTCGTAGCCAAATAGACGCGGCAGGTCGGTGGTTTTTCCGCGCAGCTTGTTCACGGCCATCGGCACGTAGGTAATGACGTCAAATGGGGCGTTGGCGGTGAAGCTATTGTCCCAGTCCAGATATCCGATATTGAAACGTCTCGCCTCGAAGAAATCGCTTGGCAGGTTGCGGCGTATCTCGTCTGAAATCATCACGTCGGCGCGGATCGGCCATGCAATCACCTTGTTGTCACGCAGGTACTTGAAGTAGCATTTCGCAGCATTCTCGTATTCGCCGGCCTCCAGATAGAGGTCGCCGAGGACGAGTCCGACGGGGAACATGATTTTCCTGACGTCCACCTGCTTGCGCGAGTTGTTGTTAAAATAGCCTGCATCCACCAAATCGGAGTTGTAGTTGGGCACGGCAGCGAGGGTCGTACTGTCGGCATAGATGCGGAGTTGTGGAGCGAGTGCCTCACAAATGCCTCTGATGTTTTTCTTGTCGCGGATGGCGTTGGCCTCACTGATGTTGGTGATGGGCTCGGTGAAGAACGGCACTTCGCCATACATCTTCGCCAACTGCAAGTAGGCCCATGCGCGGATGCTGTAGGCCTGCACGTACTCAGGCACGGCCACCTTGCGAGCACCCGTGAGTAGCGTCGTGTCGCGATGGGCGATGAAGTAGTTGCAATTGTTGATGATGCGGTAGAACACATAGGCTGAATCGTACTTGTTCTCAGTAGTTGCCGAGAAGTTGGCCAGTTGGCGCAGGTCGGTCGAGGTGTACTGGTTGACTGCGGTGAGTTCGCCGCGCATCTCGTTGAAGAGCACATACTGGTCGATGGCCTGCTGTACGCCTTTCAGAATGCCGAGCGTGTAGAACATCGAGTCGGTCTTCTGGTCGAGTTCGGGGTCGAAAATCTGAAGGTTCGACTCTGTCTCGAGCATATCCTGACAGGAGGTCATCATCGGTAAAAGGGTAAAAAGGTAAAAGGGTAAAACCGCTTTCGCCATTTTCCTTACAAATATCATTGCTTTCATATTCTTTACTTTTTATATGTTTTACTTTTTTACCTTTCAATTAGAGGTTAATCTTCATACCCATGGAGAAGGTGCGGCTGAGCGGAACGTTGCCTGCGTCGATGCCCTGATAGAGCACGCCGTTGGCCACCGAGAATTCGGGGTCGCTGCCGATGTAGCGCGTGACGGTGAAGAGGTTGTTGGCCTCGGCCCAGATTTGCAGTCCCTGCAACCACGAGAGGCTGACGGGTACCTTGTAGTTGAGTCGGAGGGTCTTCAGTCGCAGGTAGCTTCCGTCTTCAATCCAGCGGTCGCTGAAGCGGCTGTTGCCCATCGGGTCGTCGTAGCTGACACGCGGGATGTCGGTGACTTGACCTTCGTAGCGCCAGCGGTTGGTCATGGCGACGGTCTGGTTGTAGAAGTTGTTGCCACCTTCGAGCACGCTGCGCTGGTAGTTGAACACGTCGTTGCCGAGCGAGTAGTTGAAGCCGACAGAGAGCGTGAAGTTACCCCACATGATGTTCGTGAAGATGTTTCCGTAGATGTCGGGGTTCGGGTTACCGATGATGGTGCGGTCCTCGATGCCGATTTTGCCGTCGCCGTTGAGGTCGGCGAAGTGAGCGTCACCAGCGCGGAAGTTCTTGTGGGCACCGGTGTTGTCGAGCATGTAGAGGTAGCCGGCGCTGCCTGCCTGTGCGGCCTGAGCGTCGTCAGCAAACACACCGAGGAACTTGTAGCCGTAGAAACTGCCTGCCTCGTAGCCGACGATGGTGGCGATGTTGTCCTTGCCGTAGATCGACGAGGTGTAGCCCTGTCCGGCGAGTTGTCCACCGATGTAGATCTTGTCGTCGTTGGGCAACGTCTTGATTTTATTGACATAGTGTCCCATCGAGGCACCCACTTCCACGTTGAAGTTCTTCGAGACGATGGGTTTGCCTGTGACGGTGAGTTCGAAGCCCGTATTTTGGAGCGAACCGCCGTTCGACCAGTAGTTGTTGATACCGGCGACGGGGTTGTCGAAGCTCTTCAGCGTGAGCAGGTTCGACGTCTTGTTGATGTAGTAGTCGAAGTTCACACCGAGGCGGTTGTTGAGCCAGTACGACTGCAGGCCGAGGTTGATGCGACGGGTCTTTTCATAGGTAATTTGGTCGTTACCGATGTTATTGAGCTGTGCTGCCGTGAGGTTGTTCAGGTATTTCACCACGCCAAACGATGTGCGGGCAGCATAGTTGTTGATGTCGTCGTTACCTGAAAGGTCGAATCCGGCTTTCACGAGCAGGTAGTTCAGAGCGTCGGTCTTCGGGAACCACGCCTCGTTGGTCACTGCCCAACCGAGTTGCACGCTGGGGAAGATGCCCCATTTCACGCCTGCGAGTTTCAGTCCGCTGGAGTTTTCACCGAAGCGGCTGCTGCTTTCTGCGGCGAGGGTCAGTTGTGCGAAATAGCGGTTGCGATAGTTGTAGTCGAGGTTGGCATACCACGTCATGTTTTTCCATGCATCGGCAATGCCAATCACATTGATGTAAGCCATTTTTTCGTTGATGTTGGGCTGCTTGTCGTTGGTACCCGAGTTATTCTGACCTTCTGGCGTGTTGTCGTCGAAGGAATAGGAAGCATAGCGGAAGCCTCCGTAAGCGTCGATGAAGTGCTCGCCAAATTGCTTGGTGAATTGCAGGCGCGTGTCGCTGACGACGCTGGTCTGCTTCGAGAACATCGTGCTGACGAGCGCTTCCACGCGACCGATGCCGTCGATGAGGAAGATGGGCATACCACCTTTCGGACGATAGTAGCGTTGCGAGGTGCGGTCGAGCGTGTAACTGAAGGTCTCGGTGAGCGAGAGGTTCGGCGAGAACTCGTAGCGTGGTGCGATGACGGTGTTGAACACCATCGTCTCGACGCGGTTTTTGTTGATGGCATTACCGTATTCGAGCAGTGCCGTGGGGTTACCGAGTGTCAGGTCGCGGTCGAGGGCTGTCAGGAAGTCGTCGGCGTCGGAAAGGCGTGTGGTGAGTTGTCCCGTCACGCTGTTGAATGTGTAGGGATTCAAAAACGGTGCCTTGATGAGCGCGAGCAGTGTGGGCGACGAGACGGGTGCCACGCCGAAGTCTTCGGGTGCTCCGTTGTCGAATACGTTGCGGTTGAGCTTCGTGTAGGACATGTCGAAACGGGTCGTGAGCTTGTCGATGACGTTGATGTCGGTGTTGAAGCGCACGTTCAGACGGTTGAAGTCGTTTTTGCGGGCAGTGCTCTGCGCATCGGTGTAGCCAAGCGAGAGGTTGTACATACCCACGTTGTCACCACCCTGCACGTTGATGCTGTAGTTCTGGGTGACGGCGGTGTGATAGACTTCCTTCGTCCAGTCGGTTTCGTTGTGATATTCGCTGTAGTAATACTTGTTGGGGTCGTCGTTGAGGAACTTGAATTCGTCCGTGTAACGACCGATGTTGGGATAGGTTCCCAGCATTTCCGATGCGTAGAGGCGATACTGCGATGCGTTCATCACTTCCGGAAGGCGTCCGACGAGCGTCACACCTGCGCCAATGTTGGCATCGATGCGCGTGGCCATCGAGTGACCGCGCTTCGTGGTGATGAGCACCACGCCGTTGCCGCCCTTCGCTCCGTAGAGTGCAGTGGCGTTTTTCAGCACTTGCACCTTTTCGATGTCGGAGGGGTTGATGTTGAGCAACAGGTTGGTGTAGTCGCCGTAGTGGAGCGTGTTGCGGGTCTCCTGCATGTCGCGGATGATTCCATCGACGACGATGAGCGGCATGGCGTTCGCGTTGAGCGAGTTCAATCCGCGAATGAACATGGCTGCGCCGTAGCCCGGACCGCCAGAACGGTTGATGGCATGGATGTCGGCACCGATGTTGTTTTCAATTTCGGTTTCCACGGTAAGCGACGTGGTGTTGCTGACATTTGCCTCGGCGAGAGCAGTCACGTTCGTGCCGTTTTCGTACATCGACATGAATTTGTCGGACAGCATGGTGATGCGAAGCGTCTTCTTGCCGTCGCCGATGCCGACCTGCTGGCTGAGGTAGCGCGGAGCATAGACATAGAGCGAGGTGGCGAAGGTTGGCACCTTGATGGTGAATTCGCCCTGCTCATTGGTCATGGCAGCATAGAGGCGGTTGTTGAGTGTCTGAACTTGGATACCCGACAGCGGCTCTTTCGACACGGCATCGACAATGATGCCTTTCACTTCCATCATGGGATAGGTGGGAAGTTTTGTCTGTACTTTCTTCTTGACGACCTCCCGTGTGTCGTCGGTATCCAAGTCGTCTTGTGCCAACACGGGCAGGCTGACGGCGCATGCAAGCAGGATACCGAAACTAAGAATGATATGTCTTTTCATTGTCATGGAGTTTTGAATTAGTAATGAACCTTATAGTCAGGATGTTGCTTCATATATGCGTCCAACTCTTTGGGGAGCAGGAAAAAGCGGTCGATGCGCACGGTGCGGTCGAACTCGGTGTTGCCGACGGGCACGCGGCTCAGCACACGAAGGTAGGGCGAACCTGCCATGCCATAGTAGCAAATCGGGAAGGTGATTTCACCGAAGCAGACGGTATCGACCTTCGACGGATCGTTGGTGAAGAGGTTGACGATTTTGGTAATCGGCTTTCCTTGTTCATCGTAGCCAATCGTGTCGGTTCTTGTCAGCGTGGTCGGGTTGGCAGGCAACGAACCGTTTGCTCTGTTCATACCAATCTGCACTTGCACTTGGTTGGGCTTGATGTCTTCCTGCGGAATGAATCGGTTGGTGATGTTGGCCGGCACGAACACGCCATAGAGGACGTAGGTCGTCGAACGGGCACCTCTCAGGTAGAAGTTCAACTCGACATTCGACATGTTGGTGTTCGGCGACACCGTGACATAGCCTTGGTTCGAAACCGAGCCGGGAACGAGCGGGTTCTGGTTTTCGGCCGTGACTCTCTCGGTTCTTTCCGTACCTTTCGCTACGCTTGCGAGGTTGCTGCTATATTCTGCTTCCACGTTGATGAGCGGATTCCAGTAAATCCATGGTTGCAGATGCAGCGAATCGCCTGTGATGAACATGGCTCCGTTGCTCTTCAGCACGGGGGTTGTCTCCAGCAGCATTTTCGTGGCATCTTCTGTGTAGATGCGGTCGTACCATGTGGTCGTCAGGGAGTCGATTTGCGGATGTTCTCCGTTTGCCCACTTCACCAGTTTCTTGTTGTCGTAGATGTTGTTGTTGTAGAATAGTCCTGTGAGCAGCTTGTTGTGGCTGATGGAGTCTCTCCAGAATCCGGGATCAGGCGAAAGGGTCACGGGCTCCTGCGTCGGGTTGGTCGTTTCCGAGGAGGGCTTGTCGATATATCTGAAATTCACGTAGTTGTAGCACTTCAGGATGTAGTTTTTCGCCTTTGTCCACGCCTCGTTGGTGGGAACGATCATCGTGTAGCTGCTGTCTTCGCGGTCGATGTAGGCGTAGTGCTGTGTGGTCAGCATATTGTAGTCATCGAAAACGGAGTCGAGATAGGTGAGCTGACCATCGACCACGGGGCCGGGTGTGCTCTTCGACTCGTTGAGGCGCAACACGTCGTAGCTGTGGAAGAAGTCGCTGATGGAGTCGATGGGGAAGTCCTTGTTGTTGAGCGACTCGAGAATGTTCGAGCGGAACTGCAGCTTGCCGTTGATGGTGTGGAGCACACCGTTGAGGCTGGCCACGTTGGGCTGTGCCACGGCGATTCCGTCCATCGTGTAGTTGCCGTTGCCCTCGAAGAGGAGGTGCTTGAGGTTGAGCATGGAAATCGACCTCTCGACGCGGCCCGATGCGGGATAGTTGTTGTGGGCAATGTGGTTCTGTACGAATTCTTTGCGCAGATTTTCGTTGCTCTCGTTCATCAGGGCTTCATAGTCGAAGGTGTCGTTGAGCGGAGCCCAGACGGTGAGCGTCTGTGTCGATTTCAACATTTCGTCATAGCCTGCTTTCTGCACCAGTGCGGCAAACTGCGAGAGGTTGCCATTGGCTGTGATGTTTTCCCAGATGGTTGCCGTGGCCGAGCCTTCTACGGCACTGCCTGCATCGTAGTGCTCGTCCCACTCCTTACAGGAGGTGAGGAGCAGGGAAACGAGGGCTAAGGAGGAGAAAACCAGCCTTATATTCACCTTTTTCATATTCATCTTGCTTATCATAATTTTTAATTCTTAATTCATAATTAATTAGAACATATCTTCCAAATACATCGGATTGTTATAGACGTTCTCGGGACAAAGCTCGATATGGTCGAGATAGAATTCCGAAGAGGTGTTGTCGGGAAGCACGGTCTTGAAGCGGATCCAGTATTCGCCCTGCTCGAATTGCTGCTTGACGAGGATTCGGCGCAGGCAACCCGGATAGCGACGTGAGTTTTTGGATTGTCCGATGTACATATAGGCCATCGGACCACGCATCCATCCGAGGCTTCGCATGTTGGCATCGCTCTCGACACCATTGTCTTCGGTGTAGCGGTAATAGGGCAGCCAGCCTGTCACTTCGTCGGGAATGACGGTTCCTTCCTTCTCATTGACGTAGCTGGAATTCGTCTCGTCGAGGTTGTAGGGCTTGTGGCGCATGTCGAGCGGGATGTCGAGTGCGCGCATCGACGTGATGGACGATGTGCGACCGATGTAGCACTGCATCATGCCACGAAGTTCGTTGGCCGTGAAGCCGAGTCGGAGCTCGTAGGTGCCGTCGGGAATCGGCGGCAGGCGCAGTGCGAAGTCGTAGGCGCCGTTGCAGTTCAGCTCGTCGCGCTGATAGTTGCACCATGGCACGTCTTGGCCTCCGAGATAGTAGATTTCGGAGTTGTCGCCGTTATAGACCTTGATGTTCTTACAGAAATTCTCGGGGATACGCATGTTTCCGTCACCGCCGAAGGTGTCGAATGTGCCGCCTGCGCGTGCTTTCACGTCCTTCGGGTTCATTCGGCGCAGTCCGTTCGACATCATTTCGGGCATCAGCGAGAGGATGTCGAAGCGCATTCGCTCGTTGAGCGTTCCGTGCGGCACGTCGTAGTCATAGACCAGCATGTCGTTGATCGGGTGGATGTAGCCGTTGAGCGACTGGATGTTGTCCTTATTGACGAGGATTCCCTCCTTCATCACGGTGGCGATGGCTGGCGAAGCCAGTTCTGCCTCGCGGTCGGTCAGCGTGCTGTTCGTCACCCAGCGGTTGATGCGGGGCGCGCCGTTGATGCGCGAGATTTTCATCAGCGTGTAGGGCAGCATCGTCTCCATGTACTCATAGACAGGTGCTGCCGAATGGTTCGACACGCCTTCCTTGTCGGTGAAGAAGAAGTTGTCGTAAGACAGCATGAATTCCAGAATATGGTATCTCATGAACATGTTGAGCGTGTTGTGGGGATTCGAGTAGTCGGTTCCCGTGCTCACCTCGATGCCGTTGTTGCGGTAGTAGTCGTACCAGCCGCTTTCTGGCTTGGCGCAGTCGCCATAGATTTTCGCGGCGTATGCGGCGAGGTCGTCGATGTTGTTGATGCCATTGGCTTTCAATGCTTCGTCGGTCTCGGCGAAAATCGTGAATCCGAGCTTACAGGTTCCGGGCGTGCCTTCAATGTGGTTGTTGCTTCTGCCGGGCGTGTAGATTCTCGCATCTTTCGACTTGTTACAGTTGTATTTCAGGGGAATGATGACGTTCTTGCGCTCGAGTGCCGAGAGCGAGTCGGCAAGTGTCGTGGCCACGAGTGCTTGGTTGAAGATGGTGAATTCCTCGTGCTTGCTGAGTTCACCTGCGATGAGGTTGTTCGAGCGGGTGAGCACGTGGTTGATTTCGTGGAGCACGCCGTTTTCGAGTTCGTTGTCCATCAGAGTGATGATGGAGTGCTCGTTGAGCACGAGGCGGCCTGACTCGGGGTCGATCGATGTGTTGATGTCGCGTCCGAGCATCGTGTTGATGGTCATTCCGCTGTTCATATCGACGCCCATCACCTCGCTGTAGAGCAGGTGGAACAGGGCGATGTCGTTACAGAGCGAGTCGGTGAGGCCTTCCAGTCCGGGGCCGGTCATGCCGTTGTGGGGCAGTCCGTCTTTGCTCATGTCGTTGTAAAGGCTGTCGACGTAGGCTATCACGGCATCGTTGGTCGGCGCAAAACAGGTGTATGTGCCGTAGGCCGAGAGAATCTGGTCGTAGCCGATACGCTTGAGAATGTAGTTGAAGTTACTGAATTGGTCGGGACGATTGGCGATGTAGTCCTCAATGGTCTCACCCGTGAAGGTGTAGAGGTTCGAGTCGTCGATGTCTTCCTTGCAACTGTTCAGCCCCATCATGACGACCGACGCCATGACTATGAAGAGCTTACCGATATGCTTGCTAAGATTGAATTTCATAATCTATAATCGTTTTAATGTGAATTACCGTTTAATCGTAGTTTCCTCCTGTATGAACACGGGATTTTGCTTTAGCTGTTTGTTAACTTTGAGCTCGTTTTCCAAAACAGGCCAGTAGAGGAAGGGTTCGCTCTTCATTTTGTATGAAACAGCATCGCCACCATCCACGTATTTTCTGATGACGAGCTTGAGCATCCCGTCGTAGAGTGCGGGCCACTCGGTCTTGTCGGCCATCTTGGTCTTGATATCGACTCCGTCCATGTGGCGATAGCTGTAGCGCATCAGGTCGAACCAGCGCTTGCCCTCGAAGCAGAGTTCGCGTCCGCGCTCGGCGAGGACGAGGAATTCCATCTGTTCCTTGCTCTTGTAGGCACTTTGCTGCAGGGTGTCGGTGGCCAATCGGTACATCGAGCGCTTATTGACGGTCTGTACAAGATGGAAGGCGCGCTTCAGGTTTTCGTCGTCTCCTTCGTCGTTAGCCAGTTGCACGAGGGCCTCGGCCTTCATGAGCATCACGTCGGTGAGGCGATAGACAATCCAGTTGCGGTTGGTTCGGGGCATCTTGTCGGGCTTTTCCTTGGCTGCACCATTGCCGCTGCCTGGATTTAGAATGATGCTATAGCTTGTTTCCACCATTTTGCGGACGTCGAGTCCATAGATGGCTTCTCCGTTGTTGGCATCATAGACCGACTGCCAGAAGCGATAGTCGTTTCTTGAATGGAAGGCCATTTGTCCCTGTTTGGTGTTTGCAGCGTTTTCATACTGGGTGAAAATTTTTGAGGCCATCATGATTCCATGCTTGTCATTATGTCCGTTGACGTAATACTTGCCAATTCCTGCATTCTCGCTGTTGTATTGCCATTCAAGAATGCTTTCGTGCGAGTTTGCAAAGTCGAACAGGTTGATGAACATGAGGCTACCATCGCTCAGGTGATAGATGTCTTCTTCTACCTGATTGATGCGCTCGATATTCACGCTCATGTAGTATTCGTGCTTGGATTGGATGACCTTGTCGGCATATTCCACACATTTCTGATAGTCGGCGGCATCGTGCGTCATTGAGGCGCGCCAGAGGTAGATGTCGGCGAGCAGTGCGTGCACGGCATCGGTGGTGAAATAGCCCTTGTTACGCCAGCTTCCGAGTCCGTAGGCACCCGATTTCAAGATGTAGCGCTCCGACTCTTCGAGGTCGCGGATGCAGAATTGCAGCACGCTGTCGGGAGTGGTCTGCGGAATCATCATTTCCTGGTCGTCGTCTTCATACGACTGTGTCGTATAGGGCACGTCGCGGAAGGTGCGCACGAGGTAGAAGTAACACAGCGAGCGAAGGGCGAGCATCTGTGCGCGGGTTTCGTCGTAGTCGCCTTTTGTGAAGGCGGGATCTACTTCGAGCACTTCGTCGATGTGGTTCAGCACGATGTTACAGCGGTTGATTACGGCATAGAAGTCTCCCCACGAGTTGTATCCGTTGGTGGGCAGCAGGTTCACGGCGCTGACGTTTTGCAGGTCGGAGTTTCCGTTGTCTTTGTACTGCACCAACTCGTCGGAACGGAATGAGCCCCAAACGATGGCTTTCTCCTGACATCCTTCTGAAATCATTTGGCCGTAGGCTCCTCTCACCATGTTATTCACGTCTTCCTTCGATTTCCAGAAGTCTTCGCCGATGGTTTTATCAGTCGGATAGATGGTCAGGAAGTCGTTGCAACTGACGAAGAGTAAAGGAGCAAGGGAATAAAGGAGTAAGTAGAATCCTTTTTTCACCATTTGATTGAATATATTTTTTTCCATATTATTCACCTTTTTACTTTTTTACTTTTTTACCTTTTTATCAGAATCCAACATTGATGTTCATCGTCACCGACTTGCTTCGCGGTGTTTGAGAACCGTCGTAGGCGATACCCCACGCGCCGGCACTGTGTTCGGGGTCGGTTCCGCTATACTTCGTGAAGACGAGGAGATTCTGTCCCGACAGGCTGATGGCCAGGTTGCGCAGGCCCAGTGCCTGAAGCGTCTTTTTCTTGAACCTGTACGAGAGCTGCACGTAGCTCATGCGGATGAACGAGGCGTCTTCCACGTAGCGGTCGCTGCCGAGGAAGTTGTAGCCCGAGTTGAACATGGCACGCGGCATGGTCGTCACGTCGCCGTTCTTGCGCCAGCGCCAGTTCACTGCCGAGCTCTGGTTGTTGGCATTGAACATCTGTTCGAGGTTCATGCGGGCGTTGTTCACGACCTTGTGGCCGAGACGGTAGGTGAAGCTGGTTTTCAGCGTCCAGTTGTCGTAAAAAAAGCTGAAGCCGAAACCACCGCTGATTTTCGGGTTGGAGTTGCCGAGATAGACAATGTCGAGAGAGTTGATCTGGCCGTCGTTGTTGACATCCTCATAGATGGCGTCACCACCTTGGAACTTATACATCGGCGTACCGTCCTTGTAGTTATACACCTGCTGGATGGGGTTTCCGTGCGAGTCCATCAGCACGCGGCCATCGGCACCGATGGCAATCGGAGCGGTCTTGCCGCTGGTAAGGAACTCGTTGTTGATGTAGTCGCGGAATTGCTCGCCAGTCCAGCCGTGGCTGTTCTTCATGTTGAGCAGGTAGTCGTAGGAATACTGATAGACACCCTTGTAGCGCAGGCCGTAGATGGAACCGAGCGGATTACCTGTTTGAATACGGTTCAAGTATTGGCCGCGCTTATCGGCTGCCCATTCCGAGTTGATGGATTCGAGCACACTCTCGTCCATTTCCACGATTTCGTTGCGGTTTTGGGCGATGTTGAAGTTGGCACTCACCTCGAACTTGCCGATTTTCAGGAATTTGTTGGCGTTGATGTTCAATTCCCAACCTTCGTTAGTCATCTCGCCGACATTCGTCCATGCGAGCGAGCCGAAACCTGTGGTCGAGGGGATGCGGACATTTTCCATCAGCAGGTTCTTTGTGCGCTTGAAGTAGTAGTTGAAGTCACCCGTGATCAGCTCGTTGAAGAAACCGAAGTCACCACCGATGTTATACTGCGTCGTGCGCTCCCATTGCAGGCGGTTGAGCTGCAAGCCTTCCAAATAGGTGATGGCATCACCGCTCACACCATAGGTGCCGCTCGAAGCGTAGCGGGCATATTGCAAGTATTCTTTGCCGGGCTGGCGACCCACGATACCCCACGAGGGACGGAACGACAGCATCGAAATCGTCGGCTTCGCCCATTTCAAGAAGGGTTCGTCGATCAGGTTCCAACGCAGCGAGACGCTGGGGAAATAACCCCATTTTTTGGAGTCGCCGAACTTGGTCGTACCGTCGGCGCGGAGCGAGAAGCCCAGCACGTAGCGCGACTTGTAGGACATGTGGTGCTGGAACGAGGCCGACATCGAGCGCCATTCGCCGTTGCCCGAGCTCATCGTCGGGTGCCTACCATCGACCGAGGGTGCCTCGATGCCGTTCGGCACGTTCACCACGCTGATGGTCTGGCTGTTGTTCTGTCCAATCGACATTTCCCATTGTCCGAGCATGGTCAAGTACCAGTCTTTGTTGCGGAAATGTGGTGTGAAGTTCAGGCGGTGGCGGGTCGTGATGGCCAGCGAGTTATAGTCATAGACTTCATTGCGATTGTAGTTGTCGCTTGTCCAGCCGTCGGTACTCAGCGAACCCGGGTAGAACTTGGGCTGACTCTCCGAGAAGATGTCCATATAGACCAGTCCCGTATAGTCGAGGCGTGTCTTTTCCTCGTCCTTGCCCAAGAGGTAGTAGTCGAGTTTGAACTCTGGCGAGACACGATAGGTCTTGTCGTGTACCCAAGCGAGGTTGGCGATGGCAACGGGGTTGCCGAGTTCGCGAACCGACTTCAACTGCTCTGACGAGCGGTTGGGCTGCGTGCGGCTGTTGCCCAAAGGCAGCATGATGTAGTACTCGTCGGTGTCGGTACCGTCGGCATTCTGGCGGTAGATACTCATGTTCGGAGCCATCTTCTGGGCGATGCCGAGAATACCTGAGTAGTTCTTATTATTATAGGTGTAGGTCAGCGGGAAGGTCGTGCGGAACACGATGCGGTCGCTGACGAAGTAGTCGAGGGCGAGCTTTGTCGAGAAACGGTCGAGCGTCTGCTTGATAATCGTACCCTTCTGGTGGTCGTAGCCGGCGGAGATGCGGAAGTTGGCCTTTTCACCACCACCCGAGATGGTCAGGTAGTGATACTGGCTCCATCCGACCTGCTGGACAGACTTCACCCAATCGGTGTTGTTGTTCCAGTTCTCGAACTCAGCCCACGACCGATTGTAGTTGATTTCGTTGATGTCGCCGGTGGCCGATGCGCTCTGCTGCGGATTGTAGTACATTTCCTTGAGCATCATCGTGTATTCGTCACCGTTGAGCAGGTTGTAGCCCTTCGGCTGCCAGTTGGCCTGCACGCGCAGCGAGTAATCGACGTGGGTGGCACCGCGCGAACCGCGCTTCGTGGTAATCGAGATGACACCGTTGGCACCGCGCGAACCCCAGATGGCGGTTGCGGCAGCGTCTTTCAAGACGTCGATTTTGTCGATGTCCGACGGGTTCACCGAAAGCAGTGCTGCGTAGGTTTCTTCGTTGGCCGAGGCGAAGTCGAACGACTCGTCGGGGTTGTCGAAGATGTTGCCATCGACCACAATCAGAGGCTCCGAGGAACCGTTGATCGAGGTGACACCACGCAGGCGCATCGAGGTTCCCGAACCGAGGTTACCCGAGTTGGCCACGATGTCGAGACCGGCAATCTTACCTTGCAGGGCTTCGTCGGCAGAGGTGAACGAAAGGCCTTCCACTTCACTCATGTTGAAGGTCTGCTTGGCCGACGACACTTCGTTTTCGGGAATGACCAGACCGCCTTGGCGATACTTGGGCTTGGCCTTGATGACGACTTCCGTGATGGTGGTTTCGTCTTCCAACGTGATATTGAACGTGGTCTTGTCGCCGATGGGCAATGTCTTTTTCTTGTAACCCACATACGAAACCTGAAGTTTGTTCTTCGTATTGACGATTTCCATCGAGAAGTTACCGTTGATGTCGGTCTGCGCATTGGACACGATACGGTTGTTGCCGTCGATTTCGACGACGTTACACATCATGATCGGGCCTTCCAAGTCACTGACTGTACCCGAGATGCGCGTGCCCTGAGCCATTGCTGCCGTGCTGAAAAAGGCGCAAACGGCTATGAGGAGATATTTGATATTCTTTGTTTTCATATTCTGGCTCTTTTTTAATATTTCTGATACAATCGAGTGTCGTATAACCTTCTGAAGGCCGATAGGTTCTTCTTGGCTTGCGACCCGCGCCAGAGCCCGTCGTAGCGGTCGGTGTTGCGGTGGTGGTTCAGCGGCGCGCTGATCTGATGGACCACGGCAAACGAAGAGGTCGTAATAGACTTGTCTTGCGGTTTTCCGGCTCTGTCAACAGCGTCGGCCTTGTGGCTGAACACGTAGTCGCGAGCCATTTGGTTCACAACTTTTCCAGAGTTGGCATTCACGATGACGTGGTTGCCACGGTTGTCGGTCACGGTGAGCGTGTTGCCACCACCGCTGACGGTGAGTTTTTCGCGGATACCGAGCGTGTCGGAGCAGGCTGTGCCATAGACACCACCATCGACCACGTTGTCGGCATAGACCGAATTGTCTTGGAAGTTGTAGCGCACGAAAGCGTTGATTTCCTCAATCATCGCCAAAACCTTGTTGCGGGCATCTTGCAAAGCGGGCGAGGGGTTGGTGGGCGACTGGCTCCACTCCTCGGCATGGGCATCATAGATTTCCTGAATGTCTTCCCACTTCGGCAGTCCGAGGTCGTAAGCGCGTTGCATGGCTTCGTTGTCGGGCACATAGACGGTGTAGTTATACGAGTTGAAGAACTTCACGTCGTAGTCGAGTCCGTAGTGGCCAGCCTCATCGACGAAAATCAGATAGCCGTCGCGACGGGTCTTTTTCGTCAGGTTGTTCTTCTCTCTCATGCGGTCGGAAGCGAACCAGAAGAGTTCGTCGTTGCCAAAGCCGTCGAGCAAACGGACATATTCCGAGAATTGGTCGTGTCCTCTCAACACTGCATAAACGGACTTCTGCGGAGCCTGAATCAAGTTGTCGATGGCGAAGGCCGTACCGTTTTTCTGGCGATAGGTTGACAGGATGTTCGACACGGGCAGTCCTTCGTCGATTTGGCCGCCGCTCATCACGGTGCCGTTCTCATACAACACTTCGCCGCCGTGCTTCGTCTTGTAGAAGCGGTTCGTTCCTATCTCCTCGCCATCGTTCAAGACGACGGTGTGGTAGTTCAGAATATCTTTCAACTGCGACCTGAACTTGTC
>Ga0256404_1003410_pt1 | contig 32442 bp, 54 predicted proteins | sample RumenRJG_01DNA_FD_185990 | JGI IMG/M metagenome (GOLD analysis project Ga0256404, IMG submission 185990) | Bovine rumen microbial communities from Lethbridge, Alberta, Canada - RJG_01 | ecosystem: Host-associated > Mammals > Digestive system > Stomach > Rumen | place: Canada: Alberta | collected...
CAGAGTCTTATCTTATAAGAGACGAAGGGATTTATAAATTTAATCATAATAATACTACAGCAAAAGAAAGTTCAATTACATTAATTGGTAATGAGAATTTTCCATTAGATAAAGTATTTGAAACTATAGAATTCAGAGCTAATGATAAGTAGGCCTTTGGTGATGTTATAACCAGGAATCCTCAAATGGGAAATAAACCTGTTTATAATATAAGTGCCAAAAACGGACATCAGGAATCTAATAATAATGGTGATAGCTTGGAATAGCACTTTAATACTGGATGGTTGAGAAAGAAATTCAGAGTTTGGAGAGCTTAGATTCCTAGATAGGATAGAGATAGAATTAGGGATACTTGGAGTTATATAACTTTATATAGTGATATTCAAGTTTCTTTATATGATTTTGGAATAAATTACTACATTTAAGCAGTAAAAAATTCTTAAAAATTTAAAGGAGGTTAAGTAATTTACTTAGCCTCTTTTATTTTTATGGAAATTCTCTTGCTCAATTTAAAAATTTTTCATATATTTGCATTCAAAATAAACAATTTAAATAATGAGAAAAAATAAATTATATAATAGAAGAGACATTAATATCTTTGCTAAAGGCGGAGGTTGGACTGATTAGGGATGGTATACTCCTGAATATAAAATGACTTCAGGTGGAGGAGTTGCTATTGATGAGAATGGTAATCCTATTTATGAAGGAAGTCATTTAAGTACTGCAGGAGGTTTAGCTTTAGGAGCTACAGCTGCTAGTGGTATTCTCGGTGGTTTAGCTGGAGAAAATGAAACTGGTGTAGGTAATGCTTTAAAAGGAATAGGTTAGGCAGCTTCTGTAATACCAGGACCTTATGGACAACTAATATCTTAGGGATTATAGGCTGTAGGATCTTTAACAAACGCTGCTTTTGGTAGTAATATAGATGAAGCTAAAGTTGCTGAAATTAAAAATAGAGCAATCAATCAAGCTACACAAGAATTTAGCCATTCAAGTAATGAAGACTTATTAGCTCAAAATTAGGCTATGACAATGCTAGGAGACGTTTCTAGAGGAGATGTTGGTAGTGATGGATGGTTTGCTAATAAAGCAAAAAAGAAAGCCAGAGAATTAAGCTATTTAAATCAAGAAGCTAATAAAAGTATGGTTAATAACTTTGGTAATGCTGTAGATACTGTAGCTTAGAATAACTTCTTTAGAAGTATAGATACTGGTAATAATATATTAGCTTGTGGAGGTAATATATTTGATGATGGTGGATCTGTATTTAAAAATAATTTGCAGAGATTTAAACAAGAACTTGCATAGGTTCCTGCTAAAATAGAAAAATTTTTACACACTAAACCGTTAGAAAAACCTTTAAAAGATTTGGGGAACAAAGTAAAATATTATGCAAATAGAAGGAATTTTAAAGGCGGAGTTTTTGGAGGTTCAGGAGCAGGTGGGTCATTTACTTTAACTACACCTGAAGAAGTAGAATCCTTTAATGCCGCTTTTGACCGTGCTTACGCTAAAGGTGATTCCACTTTCTATTTTAGAGGAAATGAATATACAACTAAAAAAGAGTTAAACCCATATAAAGAATTAAATAACCGTGAAGTTGGAGAATTAAGAAAAAGTAACTAGGCTCCTATATATGATGTGCAATATGGAAGTCTTCATGGAGAGCCTTTTAACATAAGATTAGTAAGTAATTATTGGGCAAATGGGGGTAATATATTTGGTACTGGCGGAGATACTATGACTAAAAAAGCAGCACCTATATACCAAAGATTTATAGATGCTGGTATATCTCCTGTAGCAGCCTCTGGTGTATTAGGTAATATGGCTTTAGAAAGTAGTTTAAATCCTAAAGCATCGAATAAAACACACTGGGGATACTTATAGAATGACTCTACCATTCATGACCATCTTAAAAAATATTACAATGGTGATTCACATGAGTCCCAAATGCAATTTATTATAGATGGCCTATAGGGAAAATTAAAGGGTAATAATACCTCTGTAGGTAAAATGATATAGAGTAGATTTAATAGATATAATAAAGCTGTTAAAGACTCAGTAGACCCCTAGTATGCTGCAGAAATGTGGGACAAATATTATGAAATTTCTGGAGGGCAGGCTTTAAATAAAAGAAAGAATTATGCCCATACATTCTTTAAGGCTTTTAATAACTATACTCCTGAACCGTTAATAGAGAAGACAGATATAACGAGAACTAATATATCTCCAGTAATAGCTCCTGTTTATGTAGGGCCTAAGAGAATATAGATGCCTATATTTGATTCATTTTAGGAAGGTGAAGAACCTGCAGTATCTACTAATGTATTAACCTTACCTACATTAGATCAAGCATACAGAGGTTTATATCCTCAAGGAGGTTTAGGAGATTATTTATATAACAAAGATAATAGTGGAGGAATGATAACTCCGGCACAGTTTTTAGATATGATACACAGTAAGAAATTTGGTGGGGAATTACAGACATAGGGAGCTGAATTTCCTGGCATGATGACATATATAGATAATGGAGGTACTCACGAAGAAAATCCATTAGGAGGTGTTCCTGTTGGTGTAGATCCTTAGGGTACTCCTAATTTAGTTGAAGAAGGTGAAACTATCTTCAATGATTATGTATTTAGTAATAGATTGGAAGTACCTAAAGAAGTTAAAAAAGTATTAGGATTAAGAGGTAAAAAGAAGTATACTTTTGCCGAGGCTTCAAAGTATTTAAATAAAGAGGCTGAAGAAAGACCTAATGACCAAATTAGTGAAAATGGTTTGGAAGATTCCCTGTCTAAACTTATGGGTATTTAGGAAATTGTTAAACAAAATAATGAATAGAATATGATGGCAGAAGGTGGTAATATTCATATTGCAGAAAATAAAAAAGGAACCTTTACTGCAGCTGCTACAAAACATCACATGGGTGTTTAGGAATTTGCTAATAAAGTTCTTGCTAATAAAGATAATTATAGTCCTGCTATGGTAAAGAAAGCGAATTTTGCTCGAAATGCAAGTAAATGGCACGCTTTAGGAGGTAATTTGTATTGGGATGGAAGTGAGTTATAGAATCATAATTACGGTGATAATGATTTATACTATGACACAAGTCGTTTAGTAAATGCTTTTGGAGAAGCCCCTTGGATAGCTACAACTCCTGGCAATACAGACCATACTTATGGATCATTAGGAGATGCTAGAGAGGCAGAAAAAGTTAGAGCCGCTTTCTTAAATGATTTAATTAAAGATGTTAAATTAAATACAGAGAATCCTACAAACGCACCTGCTATACCTGGATCTATGCTTGTTAAGTGGATGCAAGACTATGATAGAGGTATTCCTTCAGAATCTCCTGGAGCTTTTTTCTATCCTAAAGGAAAATTAAGAGATGATTATTTGTAGTAGGTTGTAAAAATAGGAACTGATGGAAAAACTGGTCCTGGTCATAATTCTTATCCTAAAATAGGTAAGCGTTATTATGTTAAAGACGCTAATGGAAATAGAGTATACAAGAAAGCTCCAGAAGACTTAAGTAAATATATTATAGGAGATCCTACTTAGGATGGTGCATGGACTGATTATGAAATTAAAGGTTTAGCTGAAGGTGTTAATCCTCAAGTAGCACCTTCTCCTGATGATACTGGAGTTTAGACTGAAGAAACTATTGTAAATAATAATCAAGAGCCTCTTAGAGACTATCCTGAATATTTAAGATACGCTCCTACTGTATTAAGTGGTTTAGGAGTGCTTACAGATACTTTAGGATTAACTAATAGACCTGATTATACTTTATCCAGAGGTTTAAGCAATTTAGCTGGTAATACAAGGTATAGACCTATAAGTTATACTCCTGTAGGAGAATATTTAACCTATAAACCTGTTGATACTGTTAAACAAGCTATTGATTAGAGAGCTGCTCATTAGGCTGTAGCTAGAAATTTAATGAATATTTCTGGAGGTAATAGAGGTACTTTGGCTGCAGGATTATTAGCAAATAATTATCAAGATGTTGTTAACTCTGGTAATGCTCTTTTTAATGCTAATAATTATAATAGACAGCAAGAAGAAAGAGTCGCTACTTTTAATAGAGGTACTGATACTACAAATGCATAGGGTTCTTTAAGTGCTCAGCAAGCTAATCAAAATGCTTATATGAGTGCTCAATAGTAGAGAAATGCTTTATATGCTGCTGCTCTTGAAGCCAGAGAAAAAGAAAGAGCTTTATCCTTTGCTAATAGAAATGCTAATTTATTACAATTCACTAATAATTTGGGTGAAATTGGTAGAGAAAATTGGGCTCAAAACAGATTAAATTGGTTAATAAGAAACGGATATTATAGAAGATATAATGACGCTATTAGTACTCCTACTAAAAAGCAAAGTAAAAAAGACAAAACAATTGAAGTTAAAGAACCTGTTTATTATACTAATTTTGCTGAATGGGCTTCTAATAGAATGAATGGTGGTAAGTTAAACAGAAAAAAGAATAAATAATTATGCCTAATTATTCACTAAATACTACTGGGGCTTAGTTTAAGCCTTTCAGTTTTCAAGAAATTATAGCTCCGTATGAAATGATGAGAACTGCGGAGGAAAAATTATAGAATGATTATATATAGATGTCAGATTAGGTAGGAGAATGGCAAGCTGCTGTAGAAAGTTCTCCTACACTTTCTGCTAGACTATAGAATTATCAAGATAAAGTAAGGGCTGCCAGTGATAAATTAGCTGCTACTGGTAAATTGGATAGAGGAGCTTTTTTTGAGTTAAGAAAACAAATGACTGCACAAATAGCTCCTATTAAAAAAGCTGTTACTGAATATAACAAAGCTATTGAATTAGACACTAAAATGAGAGCAGCCGATGGTACTTATATTGCCAAAAGACAAGTTCCCACTTTAGAAGATTTCGCTAATGGAGATAATAGATATTCTGGAGGTATAAGTGGTAATACTGTTCTTACAAGAGCTGCTGCTGCAGGTAAAGAATTATCTAAAGAATAGAGAGCTGTTATTGATGGTTTTGCTGGTAACAAAGCTTTTGTTAAACTGTCTTAGGAAACAGGTATTCCTGTAGAACAATTAACCCTTTAGGCAATTAAAAGTGGTAATGCTCCTAAAGAAGTTCTTGATGTTTATAATAATTTAAGGGATTCTATTGGATATAATGACTATGATTAGACTGGTAAGGATATGATAGATTCTAATATTCAATTAGGTCTTTTAAGTGCATCAACAGAAAGAAGAGAAGCCTTCCAAAGAAATCCTCATGATGAATGGGTATCCTAGAGAGAAAGAGATAAAGACCTTGCAGAAATTAATGTCAAGACGAGAATACTAGGATATGAATATACAGAAGATGCTTCTGGTAAAATGTAGGTAAGACAATTAACTCCAGAAGAGCACAAAGCTGCCTTATAGGGATATAGGACATTACATCCCAGATCAGGAGATACTACTGTAACTACTGAAACTACAAGTGGTGGGTATCCTAAAGTAGAAGGAAGTACCTCAGAAGAAAGAGAGGCATCAAGATTGAAGATTCTTAATACTATGGGACTAAGATCAGACAAATCTAATATAGAAAAGTTATTAGACGAAGATAAATCTTTAGAAAAACTAAAGGAAAAATTAGTAGAAAAAGGTTACTATGATAAAAAATAGAAGACTTTAAATAGCAATATTGAAATACGATTTGACGGAGGTAAAAATAGATATACTATAGTTTATAAAGATCCTTCTGAGTACCGTGGATATTTAAAAATAGCGACCATCGATGAGAATAAAAAAGACGCAAACTATATTTATTATGCGAGAGACTTTTTTGATGGAGATGTTACTTCTGGAAATGTAGAAACTGGTGGATCTTTTGAAAATGATAAATTAAAACAAACAGAACAAAAAGAACAATAGCCTAAATCTACTGCAGCGGCGCATTTTGGAGCCGGTTTAGGTGCTAATAAATCGTGGCCGCCAAAGTTTATGAATTTTCAAGTAGGACTAAAAACAAATGCACACAATAGATAATTATGGCTACAAAAATTCCATATAAATTACCAGAATAGAACCCATTTGCTAGAAGAGCAGATGCTTATAATTTTATTGATGGTCTTGGTAGAGAGGCAAATAAAAATATCTATATTTCTAATCTTAAAAAAGAAGGAGTACCGACAGGATTTAATAATGGAGATATTATAGGCAGGGGGGATAGTAAATCAGTTTCTTTAGAAGATTTCTATGCTGATATAAATAAAAATACAGGATTTGATTTATATTAGAATATAGATACTGATTGGAAATTTGTATCTGATGTTGCAAGAGCTAACAATAGATATTTAGAGAAAGAGCGTAGAAAAAGTATTGATGCCTCTTTTAAAAAAGCTTATCCTGAATATGAGAATGCTTTTTCGGCTTTCACTGGAGATAATAAAAATCCATTAGGTATAGATATTGCCGGTAATGATAAAAACACTTTTAATGATTGGTTTTATAATTAGGGATTTCAAACTATTGGTGAAAACTTAAATAATGATGAAGTATCTAATGAATAGTTAAATAATATTTTATCTACTAATTATATTGATTATCTCTTATACAAAAATTTTAGCAATAGCCCTAAAGATTATGAACAATTTATACAATTAGCTAATATAAATGATAAGGTTTAGTTGTTATATTATAATGATGAATTGAGAAAGAAAGCTTTAAGTACTAAAGCTGGAAAAAAATTAGCTGATGAAATAAGCAAAACTCCTCAAGGAGGATATAATTTTTTAGGATAGAAAGCAGAACAATGGAGTTCAACATAGAGTGATCTTCATAGAGTCTTTGGTGGTGTGGGTAATGAATCTAGTACAGTAGATTATGCATTATATACTTAGGCAAAAGATTCCTATATTCCACAAATAAAAGATAATCTCAGTTAGACTATAATAAAGAGAGATAGGGAATTCTAGGATAATAGAGATAAGCAGGAAGTAGAGGAATTTACTGCTACAATGGGGTAGTATTATAACTAGGCTTCTCCTGAAGAAAAAAGAGATTTTACAAAATCCTTAGTAGATTAGCTTAAATAGGTATCTAGTCATTATAGACTTATGGACGATGATCATCGTTTAGATGATATGACCGTAGCAGAAGCTGCTAAAACTTTAGCTAAATATTATGTAAGAGAAAAAAACAACCCTGGTGGAGGAATGTTAGCTGCAGAAGATGCTGTTGTAGATAGAATTAAAGACAAGACAAATGCTTGGGATGTATTAGGAAATATAGGAGCTAAAGTTACAGCAAAAACTGCAGCCAATATTGCAAATACTATAATAGGAATATAGGATTTAATAGCTGCTGCAGGTGGTGAAACTGAGGAAAAAGCTTATGATAGATTAATGGATGACACCCATAAATTTTGGAGAGATTTAGATCTTAACGGTTATTGGGGATTTGATCAGGCAAATTATGGAAGTGCAATTACTAATATTTTTGTACCCTATGGAAACGAATCTGATATATATAAAGGAGGACATACTAGAGACAGTTAGGGTCACTATATAAATAAGTTGTTAGATGCTTCTGAGTCTGGAGTATCACCAAATAAGACTCCATCAAGAAGAGGAGAAGAAACAGACTTTTTTCAACTAGGAACACTAGAAGAAGGATTATCTATGGCAGGATATGCCATGTCTCAATTTTTAATGTCTTACGCTACTGGTGGTGTAGCAGCATCATTACGTGGAGTAGGCTCTCTTACCCCAAGATTAAATTTCTTAAATAATATTGCTAATAGTAAAGTCTTTACTTATGGTTCTTTAGCAGCAATGAATTCTGCCATAGGATATACGTATGGATCTGGTGTTGCCGAGGAGGTCTATAATAATGGTAAAAACAATTTAGATAAGGAACTAATCGGTCGTGTAGATTAGGCATATAATGATATTGTTTCTACAGATAAGGGACAAGAGTTTTTAGTTTCTTAGTATATTTAGAAATATATAGATACTTATGGAAAACAACCAGATTTAATTAAAGATCCTGAAACTGGTACTGCTAAAGTAGATTTAAGTGATCAAGATATAGCGGATTCTGTAAAGGAAGACATTAAAAATAGATTAACAGATTAGTTCAGAGCTTCTACAGGATATTATGATAAAGAAAAGGCTTTAAAAGAAGCTGCATTTGAAGGTTTTGCAACTAGTGCTACTCTTGAAGTGGCAAGAATGTCTGCTATAGATTCTATGTGGTTAAAGTGGATGTATGCTCCGGCTTTTAGAAAAAGATTAACATCTTCAAGTAAAGTAAGAGCTAATGAAGGATTTATATCAGATACCGAACCTTTAACTACTAAAAAAGTAAAAATACAAAAACGTAATAGGGAAGGTAAGATAGAAGAGTCTGAGGTAGATGCTAATAATTATGTAAACGCTGTACACGATAATCCCTATTTAGCTGCAACATCTGCTGTAGTAGGAGGTGGATTATCTAACTACATGGATGATGTATTTTCTGCTTTTTCAAGAGGAGTTGCTGAAACTAGATATGATTAGAAACTTAATAATCATGATTATGTTCTTGATAATTTTGCATCAATGTCTTTTGCAAAAGCTTTATTTAATTATGAATCTGCTAAAAATGGATTAAATGCAGCTAGTGATTCTTTAGACGAAGCTCAAACAATATATGATGGATTAATTGGTGCTCTTGGTAGCGTATTTGCACCTTCTATAAGTGGTGCTGTCTCCGGATATTAGACTACTGGAGCTTTAGGACAATCTGGAACTAAAAGAGCAGCAAATACAATAGGAAGTGCTTTATTTCCCTTCTATCAAGAATATTTGAACACTAAACTCCTTAATAGGGAACGTGACGATGTTGCTGATAAAATAAATGCTGCTATTACAGAATCTTATAATAATGTTGTTGGAACTAACGATATAGTAGGCAGTATTCTTAAAATGGTTTCTCTTGGAGAAAAGAGACAAGATTTAAAAGAGTTAGCAGATGAGGATGCTTTATACAAGAGTCTTGCTACATTGTTTAATGCATAGGATCAGTTTTAGATTGATAAAGGAAAACTATATGCATTTTTAAATACTACTAATGATATTATAAATAATAAATTATCAGAAGAAGAAAAAGCTGGCTTAATAGATACTTTTTTTAAGGAAAATCCTTCTACTATGGCAAGCTTTGAAGGCACTGAAGAAGAAAAAGCATAGTTTGCTTTAGAATCTATTTAGTAGAATGCCAAAACCTTTATGGAAATATTTAATAGAGTAGAGTAGTCTTATAATAAATATAAATAGGAGTATTCTAATCATCCTGAACTTGTAGGTAAATTAGCATTTTTAGAGCATAAAATAGAGTAGGGAGAAAAAGTACTTAGAGAATATAATTCTCCTACTATCAATATGACTTTGGAACAGCAGGAGGAAGTTGCAAATACTTCCAATAAAGTAATGTCTTCTATGCGTTCTTACATATCTAATACAGTACAATAGCTAAGGCAAGATTTAGAAACTGCTAAAAAAAGTAAAGATAGAACCCAAATGGATGTTCTTTAGTTTATGCTAAATGTCTTTAATAAGTTGGAGAATGCACATAATGAATTGACCTCTTAGGAAATGGATCTTCTAAAGTATGAAGCAGCTAATTTAGACAGTGATGGTAATTTGGATACTAACACAGAGGAATATTAGGAATTGAGAAGAGCCGCAAGAATAAGTAGATCTTTGCTTATGTATAAAGATGCTCTTAATGTACTTTAGAACAACCCTGAAATTTCAGAGGCTTTTGATTTTTAGTAGGGACTCAACAGAGTTAAAGGACTACCAAAAGCTCTTTCTGTATTAAAAGCATCTGCATTTGCTAAGGAATGGCTATCCTCGAATATTATTACTTTAGACAAACATAAAAAATTACTTAAGTTTACCGATGGAGATTTTCGTGCAATTTCTGAGTGGTTTGACTCTCATCCTGATGCTCCTAAAACAGTTTCTATAGATCTTGGTAAGGGACAATTTATAGAAATGAGTTATAGTAATTTCTTAAATTAGGTAAAACAAAGTAGAAAAGAAATTAATGCATTAAGATCTATAGGTAGAGAAGGTGAATTTGAACAAGGTACTATAGATAAAGCTGAAGATTCTTTGCATAAGATTTTAGCAAGTTCTGGTCATTTAGATACTCCATATATTGAAACTAGAGTAAAATAGGCTATTAGTGGATTTAAAACCTCATGGAAGAGAAATAATCCTGAAGCTGAAACAGAATCAAAAGAAGCAGAACTACTGCAAAGATACTTAGATTCTAAACATGCCGAAACAAAAAATATTAAAGAGGCAGAGAAACCAACTGATACAAAGAAGAAGGAAGAAACTGCTACTGCAGATAATAGTGAAGAGACTGATGTAAGTCCAGATGATGAAGGTATTGATTTAGAAGAAGGTGCTGATCTAGAGAAAACTCCTCCAGTTTCTGAAGAGCCAAAGAATGAAGTAGTTCAAATTGAAAGCAAGATAAAGATCCCTAAAGAAGGTATTACTGGAAAAATGAGTACTAAAGAAGGTTTTTAGGGAGAAATAGATGCAAAAGAAAATGAGGATAGTCAAAACCTAACTAAAGAGGAAAAAGAAAATAATGCTATTCATGGCAATGGTATATATGGATATATTTTAAATAGGTTAAGACGTTCCCCCAAAAGAGAAGTATAGGAAGAAGATCTTCAAAATGACAAAGTCGCAGAATTAAGAACTTTAAAAGATGGCTGGGCTACGGGTGTTTTAAATGCATTATAGCCTATGCTACATTTACCTGAAGGACTATCAGCATTAGAATATTTATAGAGAGTTGTAGATGGAGAACTTTATGACTTAATTAACTATTCTACCTCTAAGAAATAGGCAAAGCCTAAAGTATAGTATGTAAGAATAGAAGATGACGCTTTGAAAGGAAGTTCTTTTATAGTAGCTGTTCTTCCTTATACAGATGGTGTTGCTAGAATACATAAGAATGCCTTTGATAGACAAGAGAACTCTTAGTTTGCTCCTGGAGTTATAGAAGTAGATGGGGCATAGTATCTTGTGATTAGTGTGCCTAGTGCTATAAAAGCGTCTGTAGAGTCTTAGAATGAAAATACAGGATCTTTTAGTAATTTGGTATAGCTAGGTAATAGTCAAGCTAGAGCCAATAATTCTAAAAAATTCATTATTACTAAAACAGATGGGACTCCTGTAGAATCATAGGTATTAAAAATAACTATGGGAAGAAGAGCTAATAGGTTTAGTGATGAGAAGCCAGGTACTAAGACTTTAAGTGATCTTTTGGACAATAAAAGATCTAATCCCAGAAGGTTACAAAAAGAAAATCTTGTTTTTGGAATTTAGGTAGAAAACCAACTAGTTTTCATAAGTGGTAATACAGAAGGAAAAAAATTCGTATATTTGCGCCCAGAAAACCAAGAAAACAGAAAGGGTAATGTGTTCTTGATGGTAAGGCAAAATGATGGAAGATATTATCCTTTATATATAGCTCCTACAAAGTATAATGAATTAGTAAAAGATAGTGAACTTCTAAAAAGAATAGATACTTTAATTGCTGCACTAGCAAGTCCCGATTTTAAAACAAGAAGAGATGCTGCCAATGCACTTTCTACTTATCTATACTTTGGTAAAAATGTACGTCTTGAAGTAGGCAGTCCGGAATTTGCTAAAGTACGTTTTGTAGAAAAAGTAGATGTAAATGGAGAAACTGTTACTAATGAATTAATCGGCAGTATTGAGGTAAATGGAGAAACTGTATAGATAGGGACTGTTGATATAGAAAATAATGATAATGCAGTAACCCAAATATCTTAGTTGTTTAAACAATTAAATCCCCTTATTTAGATTTAGACACGTGATAAAGGCCCATTTACTACTGAGCAGATGGAGTTATATGAGAAGGCTGGTGCTTTGAATATAGAAACTGCTGCTTTAGGAAATGTCAATTGTTCTTTCTCATTACAAGGAATAGATGAAAAAGGAAATTCTTTAGGTGTATAGGAGGTCGAAGTAAAAGAAGAAACTCCTGACAATACAGAAACACCTCTTGATGATGGATAGCAAAAATCTAAAACTTTTACGACTATATATCCTGACGGTGAAGAATATTAGATAAACTTTGATGATAATAGTGTTGTTAAAGCTACAAAAGAAAAGAATAAACCAACTAAAACATATAAAAGGGTAATGGACGTAGCAGAACGTAATAGAGTTTTAGCTATATAGAAAGCATCTGTATCTACTACAGACTATACTTTTGGAAATACTTCATATAAAAAATTAGTAAACGATATATCAGGTTTACCAGATGTATATATAAAAATTGTTAATGGGTCTATAAAGACTTTCAAAAACAAAGATGCTTATCTAAATGATATGGAAAAAACTAAAAAATAGGCAGAAGAAGCAGTTGAAAAGGCTAAAAAACGTAAGAGAAAATAGAATACAAAAAAGACAGTAGCTAATATGAAAGAGAAGAAGAAAGAAATATATCTAGATGCTCTTGGTGAGTCTGCTCCAGAAAAGAAACCTGAAAAGAAACCTGAAAAGAAATCTGAAAAGGACGCTAAAACACAGAAACCTGAGACACCTGTATAGAAAGAACCTAAAGTAATTAATAATACGGGGGAATCAAAAGGAAAGAAGGGGCAGGCTGTTGGTAAGAGAAGTGAATTAATAGAAGAGGCAAAACTATTATCTGCAAAGCCATTAGATGATAAAGAGATACAAGAAGTACAAGAATGGCTAAAGGCATTGGGTCGAGAAATTCCTCCAGAAGTATAGTCATTAATAGATAATTTTGACGAAGTATAGTATGCGCATTTCATGACTCTTAGTTAGATAGAAAAATTGTATGACGAGAATGCTGTAAAAGATGAAAATTTAACTGGTAATTCTGCAAAAGATATTATTGAAAATTTAATAAGGTGTAAATAATAAGCAATGAATGAATTTTGTGTAAATACGTCTCTTTAGGAGTTTAAAGAAACTCAATGGAGACTTAATATTAGTGCCGGAGAACTTGAAGGTATAGTTAGACAGTATTACAAAGAAACAGGAAGTGATGAAAGCTTTCCTAGTGATCCTTATATATTAAGAGCTCTTATAGGACAAAATACGGAAAGTTATTAGGAAGCTGTGGAACTTTGGAAGGAGAGATTTTCTTCTTCCAGAGTTTTTAAAAACTAGGAAGATGCTGAAGCGTATAAAAGTATGGCAGAAGATTATTTTGCTCCAGAATCTGTTTTACTTTATAAAACTCATAAAGGTAACTTTATAGTAAGAGTAGCTAAACCTGGTTTTGAAAACTATACTGCAGTAACTCCTGATGAAATAAAAAGTGCCAGTAGAACTGAAAGAGGTAAAATGGCTGCAAAAGCTTGTGCTGATTTTCTTAATCATTTTGGTATATCTATAGGAGATCTTACCTCTTTTAAAGAATTTTTAAAGGAAAAAGATGATAGAGATCATTTTAATCCTTTTGAAGTACTTATCAAAGAAGTAAATGGTAAATCACCTACTTCTATAATTAATGGTACAGCAAAAGCTATAGCATTTTTAATGCAGTGGTCTCCTGAAATGATAATGTTTGCTACTGCAGGATAGTATGATCTTATTCAAGGACTTGGAAAAAAAGAAACTAAAAAAGTAGTTGATGAATTATCTTTTCAGTGGTAGAATAAAAGAAGAAGGAATCAGCTTATTTATGACTTATCTTTGGAAATAGCTAAATAGTTAAAAGAATATTATAGCTATCCGGATAAATTTTTAGAGACTGAGAAAAAAGGAAAAATTGCTGCTGTATGGGAAGTTATTAAAGCTTTCTTTAGACAATTTAATCCTATTCAAAAAGCTAGAGCTAGATTTTTGTCTTAGTTTTCTATAGATATAGTAAAGAGTATTATTAATAACGATCCTACTTTTGTTCTTACAGATAATAAAATTCCCTTTAAGTAGGAGGATGTTGTTGGTGTAGAATTAGAGAAGTTATTTAAAGAAAGTCCTTTAGAAGCATAGTTGATTAAAAAACTTAATGATTCTGGATTTGCTTTAGGTGGAAGTATTGCATTGGCTATTAGAAATATGTTGAATAGGACTTCTGCAGATTTACATGATATTGATGTGGAAGCTCCTTATCCTATGACTAGTGATGAAATATGGATGAGTTTAGCCAAAGCGGGTTTACATCCTATATTTTTCACTACTCATAAGAATAAGAAGTCTACTTGCTATTCTTATATAATTTCTGATCAAGCCTTAATCATGTAGAAAAATGAGAAGGAATCTAATATAATGGATATTTATAATATTCAAGGTAAAAAAGTAGGGTTTATAAAAGATTATGACTTTACTGCTACTGACGATTCCTTTAAAGGCTATGTAAAGTGTTTAGATGTATTTTCTTATAGTACCACACTTGTATATCCTAAAGAGACTTTTAATATAGGAGGGACTAACTATCTATTTGCCTCTCCTTACTCTGTTGTTAGTGTTAAAGGAGACTGGGCAAGACCTAAAGATGTCTTTGATTTTACTCATTTTACTGAGAAATTTCCTGACTTTAGTACAGTACTAAACTTAAACAAAAAAAGAGATTCTTAGAATAGGCCATACGATAATTCTAAAGAAAGTAGAAGGAAATGGTTAATAGCTAATATGGATCAACTTCCAGGGATTGCTAGAAGACATCCAAAAATAAGAAATTTTTATGATAATAGTGACTTCTCCGGATTTGTATTAGTAACAGACGATAGTCCTTATAATTCCGAAATAAGAGAAGAAGATATTGCTTCTTTCTATAATGCTATTAAAAGATTAGGTGGAAATCCTTTAGATTTTGAGATAGTTAGAGGAGAAAGGTATTCTCCGCATGAGAATTCTTGGAAAAGTGTAATGGCTATAGATTTGCCACATATAGATAATTTAGGAAACAGGTGGACTTATGATTTTAAACTTAAATATAAGTAGAGAAATCAAGAGCTTAATGATTATTATAATCAGCTTAGTTAGGACGAAAGACTTAGTAGATATGCCTTGGCAATGCAAGAATGGGAGCCTGGAGACTCTATTCCTGAATTAAATAAGAAAAGAGAACAAAGTCAGGAAGCAAAGGATATTTAGAAAGAAATGCAGGAAATAAAAGCCAAGGCTATTGCTGATGGCACTTTTATGAAAGCTCCTAATGGTAAGAAATCTAATCTTAATGAAAGATAGTGGCTACAGGTTAGAACTAAGAATTTCATTAAATGGTTTGGTGATTGGATTAATGACCCTGCCAATGCTTCTAAAGTAGTAGATGAGAATGGTGAACCTTTGGTGGTATATCATGGTGGCCAGGCCAATATAAAGGTTTTTTTAAATCCAAATGAGAATGAAGACTATGAAAAAACAAAACACGCTAATTATCATAATGACAACAGGGTAGGAATATATTTTAGTAAATATGAATTTGTAGGAAAGTCTTATGCAAGGCGTTATGGAAAAGATAAACAAATTTATGAAGTTTTTCTTAACATAAGAAATATTAAAAATGTATCGTTTGCAGAAAATTTTAAAAACAAACTTATTAAAACTTTCACATTTGGTCTTATAGATAAACCAAATGTTCAAAATGTAAGAAAAACAGATTTGGTTACTTACTATGATGGATTTGACGGCCTTAGTCATGAAAATGGAGAAGAATTCGTAGTATTTAATTCAAACCAAATCAAATCAGCTACTGATAATAGTGGTATGTTCTCTAATGATTCCTTGTCTATATTAGAGAAAAAAAGAGATAATAAAGTTAATATAAATAAAGACGGGACTATAGGATTCTTATTCCCAGATACTTTATATAGTACTCAAATAAAAGAAGAGGGTAATCCTACTCTTGAAGAGTTTGCTACTCAAAAGATTGATGGTAAAGAATACACATTTTCCACTTTAAGCCAAGCAATTTTATTTAGGGCGTACAATGAAACAATTAAAGCATTAAAAGAGCTTGAAAAGAGTCCAGAATAGAAAGCTTTAATAAAAGACTTAAATAAAATGCTTAAGGACCTCCTTAATGAAAAAAAGATAACATTAAATTTTAATGAATTAAATAAGAAAATTGATAGTCTTTTAGGTGAAAATAGTATAGAAAATGATTTAAGTTTTGCAGTATATGAAGTATATTCTCCTATTGTTGAAAAATTTAGAACTTTAATAGATAACAGGCTTCAAGGTGGTAAAATAATTTCTTTTACTCAAAGGGGTTTACCTACTGCAGAAAGAAATGCCTATAAAAATTATTTTAAATCATTATCTGAGTCAGCATTATGGCGTTCTTCTGTAGAAGTAAGTGATTCACCTTGGATTGAAGCTGGGGGAGAAGAGGCTGAAAGAATTTAGAAGCTCGTAAATAAATACCATAGAAGACAAAGTAAAGATTATGTAAGAGAGTCTAGTTTAAATGCAAATATTAAAGGATGGCTTAAGAAAGAGGAAGGCGTAGCTTTAGTGGATGTTATATAGGCTATAGTAGAAAAAGAAAAAAATAAATACTATAAACTATTTGCTTAGATACTGCAGCCGTTAGTCAATGAAGCCTTTGCTGATAAAACAGTTGTCTTTGTAGAGCCTAAAGAAGGGGAAGATTTTGAAGCAAGGGTGTCTAAAAATTTATCTAAGATAGAAGTTAATAAGAATAGTAAATCTGCATTAAATACTTTTGTAAGTACTATTCTTCATGAAACTATTCACCTTCTTACAGTAACAAAGGTAGATGACTCATTACAACCTATACAGCAAAAACTTTATACTGAAATTGACAAGGTTAGAGTAGCTGTTGTTGAATATGTTCGAAAGCAGTATCCAAAAGGTGCTTGGAGTGAGGAAGATATTTATGGTCTCACTAGTACCCATGATTTTATTTCTGAGTTTTTTACAAATAGAAATTTTTAGAAATTTTTAGATAGCATAAAAATAGGAGATATTCAAAAGGTTGCTCCTATATAGGAGGAGAGTGTATTCGAGAAAGTAATCAAAGCTGTAAAAGATTATTTAGATAGAATCTTTAAAAAGATAACTAACCTTTACGGTACTTCTGTATTTGAGTATTTAATTCCTTAGATGATGGACATTCTTAAGGACAGTGCCTCTTTTGTAATCAATAATGAGGATCTTGCCAATGATGCTTATGAGAAGACTATGGATCTATTTAAAAATACTATATTTGGATAGACTTCTTATATTAGAAACTCATTAAAACAGTCTGCGCAACTTAGAGCTAAAATACAAAGTGTTAAGAAAATTCCAGGAATGTCTGAGGTTGACATTATGCGTACAGTAAAAAACCTTGCATACACGGTATCTGACTTGGTTACTTTTATAATGACTAATCCTGACCAGGCTAAAAAGTTTAGAGACACTTATCATATTGATCCTACTAAAATCTCTAGGCAGGAAGTTATAAATACTATAGGACTTAGAAAATTATTTAGTCTGGCATAGGAGAGATATTTATTAAATGGAAGTAAGGAAACTTTGGGAAAGAGGTATGCTCTATCTACGAGAATGCCTGTATTAATCTTACTTGCTACACCACATCTAAAGTACTTAGAAGGAGTTATTCCGGAAATTACCTTAGTCAAAGACGAAAATTCTACTGAAGCAGAATCAGATAGGGAAGATGAAGCTGATGAGAATACTACAGAAAGTTGGCAAATTGAAACTAGAACTGTTCCTATAGAAAATTCTTTATCTAAAGAACTTAATTTATTTTTATCTTCTATAAGGGAAAAGAAAAAAGTTGTAAAAAATAAACAAGAAGTTATAGAGGATTCTTTAGATGAGTTTGGTATGGTCAATAGAGAACGTCGTTAGAAAGTAATGAATGTGCTTCTTAATATTGTGTCTGGTAGTAAAAATATGCAGGATATGATTACAAAGCTTAAGGAGGCAAGAGATGAAGGAAGACATTTATGGCTAGACCAGGTTATAAACATGCTGGAAGATACTTCTGGTAGATACTATATTGAGCAGGCACAGTTTTTTACAGTATTTGATAGGCATAGGATGTAGTATATTAAAGGTGGAAGTGACAGTACTTTTTCTCCAATTAGTTCTACTACTCCAAGAAAAAGAAATTATAATAAAGTAGTAATAGGATATACTAGGAATATATCATAGTTTGGAAAAGACTCTGGTGAAAAAGCTATAGATAGACTAAATGGATTTTTAAAAGACTTTAATAATATAGTTTAGGCGAAGTTTGAAAATAATATTAAAACATAGCATGAAGTTGCTGATAAATATGGGAAGCTTCTTAATTATTTAGGCATAACAAAAATAGATTAGTCTGAATTACAGGCTTCTATTACAGATTGGGCTACTTATGAAGATTTTAGAAATGCCTTAAGTTATATGGTAAAAACCTATAAAGAAGGTATAGATTACGCAGAAAAAAAGAAAGAAAATTATGATCCTTTTGCCCCTGCATTAGAGGAGGGAGAATCTGATTATAATATTATTGGTTATGTAAAGCAAGTCCTTTTCCCATATACAAGTATGCAAGAAGATTTGTTTGTAACTTCAGTGTCTTCTAATGGTAAGATGTATCAAGGCTTTATTCTTCCTACTTATACTACTACTATAATGTAGGGATTAATGTCTTCTGGAGAAGAATTCATAGATTTCATAACAGAAAAATATGCAGATAATGAATGGTTTAGAGATCAAAATGCGGAGTTTACACCTGGAGAATTACCAACAAGAGGGTGGAGAAATCCTTTGTTACATTTAATAGCCACTGATACTAATCATAAAAGAAGATTAGATCATGCACAGCTCCTTGAATATAACCAATTATAGTATATGAAAACAATGCTTGTTAATGTTTTTAATGAAGCTGTACTGAAAGGGTTTTTCTCTGGTAGAATAATTAATAATCAAAAAAGTGTAAGCAAAGAAACTACTGCATGGTATCCTATTCCTATTATGGCTAATAAACCCTCTGGAGAATTTATTAGATTTACCAGATTTATAAGAGGATTATACCAATAGGAAATTGCTGAAAATACTGTAAATGTTTTTGATTATGATAATAATGAGGAGCATAAAGAACCTTTCTATAAAAAAGAAATTGCATAGCATTTATAGTCTATATTTAAGCAAGAGGTAATTCGTATTCATACTGTTAAGAATCGAAAAAAGCTTAAAAATATTGTTGGACTTAAGAATTTTGATGAGAATGGACTTAAATTTGTACTTCTTCCATTTTTTAATAGTTCAAATACTCCAGATATAATTAAAGATTATATAAAAACAGGTAAAGTTAAAAATCAAGGAGATTTAGACGAAGCTATTCAAAATTATATAATACAATCGTTAAATAAAGAAGCCTAGTACTATATAGAAAACATTGATTCTTTTAGAACGATTGATACAATTCCTGAAATATCTAAGGAACTTAGAAGTTTAAGAAAGGAGATAGAGGAAGAATTAAAAGATTCAAAGCTTAGTAAGGAAGATAAGGAAGAATATATTAAATAGGAACTTGATTCTAGAAGAAGTCAGTTATTAGAGAATTTCTATTTTAATAATTATTTAGTTAATGCTTCTTTATAGGAACTGTTTATAATAGATCCTGCTTTTAATAAGAATACTACAGACCTTCAGAAAAGACTTCTTTAGATTCACTCTTCGGGACAAAGGATGTATACAGAGGCTACTGATAGGTACGGAAATAAGGTATCCGATGGTGTACATAGAGCCATTATTATAAAAACAGAAAAATACTAGAGCGATATTTATGACTTTATTAAAAAGTCTTTTATAAGTGCTGCAGAAAGATTTACTAATAAAAAAGAGAAAAAGGCTTATCTATAGTGGGTTGATAGTATTTTAAAGAAATACAAAGATATTGATGTCACTGACGGTTAGGCATTTACTTGTCCTTCAGCTATGAAAAAGAAATTAATTATGGCAGGACAGTGGAATGATTAGATGGAAGATGCCTATCAAAACATTATGTAGGGAAATTATAGTGTTAAGGATTTAAAAGTAATAATGCAGCCTTTAAAACCATTTAGTTACTCCTTTGCTCATATTTCAACGGGAATAAAAAATAAATCTAATCAAGAAGGGGATAACTTGTTGGAGGCTCTAGATGTTCCTATGCAGTATAAGGATGCAGAATATATGCTTTTTATTTCCGATGCTCTTAGAAGTAAGGAAGACAGAAAATCTCCTAACTTTATAGAAGCCCTTTTTGATTTTATGGAAAGTACATATAAAGATGAAAACGGGCAGTATAAAACAGAAGATGGCCATATTATTCCTACTGAAGATGGTATAGATACTATATTGTTTGATTCTGCAAGTAAAGATGAGGAATTTGGTGTATTTGATACTGAAGCTATAGCCAAAGGAAAGGGTACAGCAGAGGAGAAAGAAGAGCTGCTCCTAAATAAGTTAAAAGAAATTTTTAAAGACTATAGAAAGGGAAATAATAGTAATGAAATTGTGAAGGAAACCTCTTATAGTGATTATATGATTCAGACTAGGTTACCTGCTCACTTTGCAGACTAGAGTATGCGTTATCCTACACAATTTAGATAGATGATCCCTGCAAGTATTCCATCTTTTTATTATGATATTAATGGTAAACGTCAAGAAACTAAAATATAGGTAGGAGACCGTTCACTGACAGTATAGGAATTTTCAGATGCTTGGGATTCCTGTTTTGCAGATTTAGTTCAGGATGGAATTGACGATGTAATAGAAGAATTCGGACTTTCTTATGGTAGAAATTCAATAGAAAGAAATACAAGACTTAGTGCATTTTTAATAAATCAACTTTTAGCATCTGACTCTTTTAGTTTAGAAGCTTTAGAGGCTCTTACTTTAGATGAAAATGGTGATTTTTATATGCCTATAGACGATACTTCTTCTCAATCTTCAGCACAAAAATTAATCTTATCTGCTGTAAGAAATAGAATAAATAGACAAAAAGTTCCTGGAGGTGCTTTAGTATAGGTTGCTAATTATCGTGGGTCTTAGGATTTACATATAATTGTCAATAAAAAAACTGGAGGTATAGATCATTATTAGGTTATTGCTCCTGCAAGCATGAAGAAATTGTTTAAAGATTTTGCTTTGCCTAATGGAGATATTGATTTTGAACTTGTTAAAAGAGTGGCTCCAGAGCTTCTTTAGGTAATAGTTACAAGAATACCTACTGAAGGACCATTTTCTGCAAGTTATGGAGAAATTGTTGATTTTGCTCCTCCATACGCAGGAGAAATTATGATGCTTCCTAAAGAGGTTACCCTTATTACTGGAGACGATAATGACTCTGATAAACAATATACTATGATTAAAAAGATAAATATATCAAAATTACCGTATGATAGTATTGTAAATAGTATTTATCAGAAATTTGTTGAATCCTTGAAAGATGAAAAAGCCACAAAAAATAAAAATTTCAAAGAATTAATAATACCATAGATAGAAGCATTTGTTGATGGCAGGGAGGAATTAGTTAAAGAGGAAAATCTTAAAGAATTCTTAAAGACCGTAGATAAAAAGGATTGGTATGTTAAAACAGAGTATGGGGAAAACACTAAATATGGTAAAACCAACAGGCTTTTTGATATGGCAAAAGCTGTTTTACAACATCCTTCGATGACATCTCAAATTTTATCTCCTCAAGGCTTTGATAATATTAAAAGAATTGCTGATGAAATTGAGGGTAAAACAAATCCATTTGATTATGATCCCAGTTTGGCTAATTTTGCAACACACTTGAGATTTTATAATTTAAATCAAAGCGGTGGAAACTTATTATCAATATTCGCTTCAGATAGAACTGTTTTTTCTACACTATCTAGAAAAAAGATTAAGATAATATTATCAGAAAATGACTCTTTTAAGCTGGGAAATAGAACATATTCAAAAGGAGTTGATGTTGCTCCAATGTTTAATCAAAATCTATAGTTTTCTGGTAATATAATAGGTAATCATGTAGGTGCAGCAGCTGATGTTGCTAAAGAAGATGCCTTAGGTAGAATGGGATTTGATGGTAAAAATATTAATATCTACACAAGCCTTTTAAAGATAGGTGTTTCTGAAGATGTAGCAGCTAAATTTATTAATTAGCCAATTTTAAAAGAGCTATACTCTATATTAAACAATTCTAGAAATGTAAGAGAAAAGACTGCTCTTGCCTCTATAAAAAAGAAATTATAGGATTCTTTAAATGAATTTACTAAAGAAGGTGAAAAAGCTAAAGACCATAAAAATTCTTTAAGCTTAGATAAATTAGAAGAATATTTAAATATTTCATCTCCTTATGAGAGTATTGATTCTGTTTTACATAGTCTTGAGGTAATAAGAGTGTATGAAATAATAGCTGGGAGAATTACACCTGCTTTAACTGCATTAGGTAAATATACAAAATTAAATAGTAGTCAAAAAAATCACCTTGTAGGACCAGACTATGCAGCTACCATAGCTAAATTTAAAACTAAATACCCTGAAGAAGTACCACATGCTACTATTTTAGTAGATGGTGCTGACAAGCAAGTGACAAAAGACAGGATGATTGGAGATAATGGATAGTATCCTATGTTTGCTAAAATGCTAAAAGCTTATAATGCCTGCTTTGAAATATTTGATAACACTTCATTAGGTAGACAATTTGATGTTATTGTTGATTATTTAAGAGAAGTTATAGACAATGATAAATATTTAGAAGAGGCTATTACTAAAATGATTCCTATTTACCAGACAATGTTACTATGTGAAGGTAATCATCCTGTAATAAACGGTAAAGAGGCTACAAAGTTCTTAATGGAGTTTCCTACTGAACTATATGAACTCTTAAATTCTGAGGACAATAAGACAAAAAAGCTAAGGGAAAAACTTAGTAAAAATGCTTTCATTAATTCATTAGACTTTGTACTAAATGATTCTACAGGGAATATAGAAATAACCTTTAATTATTTTGATTATGACAGAGATGAGAGAGAGTTATTTACAGCTGCATTAAATGATCTTATAAATGACGATACTACCAAGGGGATAGCTATAGAGCTTATTAAATATAATATATTAAAAAATGGAATAGGCTTTTCTCCTTTAGGATATGGTACCGTAATTTCTAATTATGGAAAAAGATCTCTTGATGGATATAATCAAGCTTTTAAAAATAGACCTAGTATATCCCCATATTCATATATAGCTTTACTATTAGCTTCTAAAAAAGATAGCTATAAATGGCTTGCCTATAAAAAGGTTAATGAAATTGAAAACTACGATGATTATGCTGTTATTGATAGTAAAACGCAAGAAACCGCTAAAGTGTTCATTTCTTCAAATCAAGAAGTGTATAGACAGGTATTTGATTTTGATGAGGTTCCTGAAGACCTAAGAGGTGTACCTGGATTATATAAAAAGTTAAAATCAGAATATACAGGGTTAGGAGGATTATTCTCAACGTAGCAAGCTGTAACAAGTGAAGAGGCTATGAATGAAGGAGAGTTTAACGAATCAGATCTTCTTGAAGATTATGAATAGAAAGGTATAGATTTAGCGGATTTAGGTGATTCTACGGGAGCAGAAGGATATACAATTGTTGGTGAAGATCTCTTTAAAAGAAAAGACTCTTTTGCTGACGATGTTCCTCTTAGTAATGAAGAGCTGAAAACAGCCATAGAAGAAGCATTAGCCAATTTATCTGAAGAATACAATATTGAGATTGATATGGATTAGTTTATAGATGATTTTGAAGAACTTTGTTAATTATGGGTATATTTAAAAGAAAAAATTCTTGCTCCTTAGTAGTTGGAGAGGATGGAAATCCTAGTAAAACATATTTAGATCTAGTAAATAGATATGCTGGACATAAAGAGATAGCAAATTACTTATATGCTCTATCTAAATAGGAAAGTATTGAGCCTTTAATGGCAGGAAAAACAAGAAATGAGTAGGGAGAATGGAGAGCCTCTGATATTATAGAGGTTCTCTATTCCGAAGCTAATAAGGTTTTTAGGAACAAAAGTCTATTAGACCAAATGGAAAGGAAGCGTGGCTTTAAAGACAATAAGGGATACATTAACTTTACAGCAGAAGATGCTTTGTAGAAAGCATAGGAGTTTAATGATGAAAATGCTGATAGAAGAACTGGATTGGTTGCTAGAGTCGGTTTTTTAAATAATGGCTATAAAATAAGCATAGTTCCCGAAACAGAGTCCAGTCTTTTTACTTATCAAAATATTCTTAATATGAGTAGGGCCTATAGAGGCACTAAAAAAGTTTTGGACGACCTTCATATAAATTTAGATGAGCAGAAATATCCTACTATATTTAACGCTATTGAAGTGGAAGATAATATAGATTTGTGGAAAAAAGCAGCTTATATAGACAGTAAAAATTTTATGCACTTACCTACATAGATTCTTGTTACTATATTGGCATTTTCTAATTCTAAAAATTTAGAGTATTTCCAACAAATTACCGGATATGAGGATCTTTATGATATTGCTCATGCTTTATAGGATTTTGAATTAAAAGACCCTCGCAATGCTGAGATAAGAGAAGTTCTCTCTGAGAGTTAGCAGCTTATAGATAAAGTAATTATGGGGGACGAAGAAAAAGGCGTCAAGGGTATAAATTTTTATTTATATGAAGATGATCCTGAAACAGGGGAGTATCGTATAGAGTTATAGGATGAGGAGGCCTCTAATATAGATGAATATATTTAGGGCATACACAAAAAACTTAAACAATACAGATTAACCTTTGAAACCATTGGAACCGAAATTACAGACCTAAGAAGTTTAGCTTTATAGACAATTTCTTTTCTTAAAAGACAGCAAGATGCTATCAAAAAACGTGCTGGTAGAACTACTGCAGAATCTGATGCTCTAAATGCTTAGATAAGCAGTTTAGAGGATTAGATTTTAAATGAACGCTATTATACTTCTATTTTATCTTCTATTGCTTATACCCAAGATTTATTAAAAGAAGATTTGTAGAAATTAAATGATGGCCTTGACAGTTTAAATGATACTGAAGGAGAACTCTCTTCTGCACAGTTCTATGATTGTCTCGAAAAAATGTCTTTAATCAGGACTATTATTGAGCGCGGTGTATCTTTAAATTCTTTATTAGAATCTTACATTACAATAGATAATTATGCAGCAGTTGGAGTTATTTCTAAGCACTCTGTTGACCAAATAAAAAATCTGTCTTCTAAATTAAGAAATGATCTTGCACCTATATTATAGGATGTTAAGAGTATTAAATAGAATATAGAAGATAAAATCCTAAATTCTGTTTTAGATAGACAGGGTGCATTTGAAGATCCTGTAATTGCTGAAAGGTATCGTCTTACTATAGAGCATCTTAAAAATACAAAAGATATAACCCTTTTAGACAAGTTTCTTTATGCATGGACTAAGAGTTCTAATCCTATGGCAGCCATTTTAGGCAAATTAACTAGAGACAGGTAGGATGAAAGAGGCCAATTGTTTAGATAGGCACAAATAGAAATTGGTATTGCACATGAGAAACTTCTTGAAGCAGGCATCACAGACACTTCGTTTGTATATGATGAGTATGGGTATATTGAATCTGAATATGATTGGTCTGCTTATTATGTAGATAGAAGGGAGAAAATTAGAGAATTACAAAATATACAGGAACAAAAGCGTTTGTCTGGTCTTGAGTTTAGAAATTTATTAGACGAGTGGGAAAATGAGCACCTTGAAGACTTAGTTGTTGATGATATAACAGGAAGAACAGAAAAGGTTCCAAGTAAAAAATACTATGCTAAAGAACTGCCTAACTGGACATCTGCACAGCGTGAGTATTATGACACAATGTTAAAAATAAAAGGAAGACTTTCTACACTAGCTGGTCCTAAGTACTTTAATATATTTACTCCTGCTTATATTACTAGAAATATGGTAGAAACAATAAATGAATCAGGTATTATAGCAGCTATAAAAAACAAAAGTAAGAAAGTGTGGAGGTCCTATGCACGAGGGTTAAGAAGTGAGGATTCTGAAGAAAGGAATTATGATACTGAAGATGCAGAAGGAGATTATAATTCCAATTTAGTAAGAGAAGTTCCTATGTATTTTATGCATAAAATAAATGATAAAAGCAGAAGATCTTTAGATTTCACCAAATCTATGCTTGCATTTGCATATAGTGCTGCTAATTATGCTACTTTAGGTAAAATGGCGGATGCTATGGAACTTTTAAGTGCTAGAGCAGCTTAGAGTGTTGCTTCTGTAAGTACTTCTACTAATGAATAGTAGGCACAGACTTTGATATATGATACTTTTAATATTATAAATAGATTATAGGCAAAGGAAAGTATAAATGGCATGGGTGCTTTTTTAAACGGCATGTTAGATGTTCATTATTATGGACGAAAGAATGATAGAATTTCCAAATCTCCTATAACTACAGATTTCTTAAAATATAATAGTATCAGAGGTCTTTCTCTTAATATTAGGGGTGGTATGGCTAACTATCTTATGGGCCAAATGTAGAACTTTATAGAGGCTGGTGGCAGTGAATTTTTTAATCTGTCTGATTTTACAAAAGCTCTTTGGAGAGTGCACGCTGATCCTATATATGGAGTAACTGATTCTACAGAATTTGGAAATGCCATAGCTGATTTCTTTAGAGAAATTAAACATAGTAAGGTTTCTCTTTGTAGACAGTTATTTGATCCTGCAGGAGATGAAAATTCAATGAGTAGTATTAGAGCTTTTGCTAACAGTTGGTTTATGAATGCTGTAAATAGAGATTATACTTTTGCTTTATATGGTATAGGAGAATATCTTATTCATAATACAACTATGGAAGCTTGTTTAAATCATATAAAACTTACAGATCCTGATACAGGTAAGAAAATTTCTTTTTGGGATGCTATAGAACCAAAAGAAGGAGGTAATGCTCTTCAGTTTAAAAAGAATTATATTTATGAAGTTAAAAGTGTAGATGGGAGTGTCACTAAATATAATTTAAGTAAAGACTTTAATGATCCTGAAACTAAAAAATTTATTAATTGGACAAGAAGTAGAGTACGTTATGCTTGTCAATCTTTGCATGGAGCTCTTAATAATGAAGATAAAGGTCTTATATATAAATATTTCTTAGGTAAGGCTGTAATGAACTTTAGGCAATGGATGGTAGGATCTTTTAGTGCTAAGTTTAGATTTCCTTATTTCGATGCTGATATTATGTAGTGGAGAGAAGGAGTATATTATACGGTATGGCACAACAAAATGAAAACTTTAAAAACTATACTAGACCCATTTAATTTATACATGGCAAGTAAATGGGACGGTCTTACTCCAGTACAAAAGGCTAATTTATTAAGAGCAAAAATGGACTTTTTAGTTCTTTGTATGTTAGATTTTGTTGTCATTCCTACTGTAGGAGAACCTGATGATGATGATTCTTGGTGGGAAAAGATGGTTAAATACTAGATAAGAAGACTTTCAATGGAAGCACATGCCTTATCTCCTATAATACCATTTTCGTTTCTTTCAAACCTTGCAAGTATTATTAATAGACCTATAGCAGCAACTTCTGCAATAGAGGACATACTTGCTCTTATATATCCTGAGACTTATACCAAAGAGCTACAAAGAGGCCCTCATAAAGGAGAAAATAAAGCTTATCATATATTTATGCATAAGTTATTAATAGGCCCAGGACAAATAAGAAACCAAATAAAGGATTTTGAATAGTTTAATGAGGCTTTTAAGATATTTAAACCTTAAAAAAAATAAAGGAGAGGAACAATTAAGTTCCCCTCCTTTTCATATATAGTTACAAAAAAAGTTTAATTCTCAATAAACTCTTTAAGCTGTTGCAGATTCATAGTACCTACTCTAGATTTTTCAGTACCATCATCTTTAATTAGGTATAATGTAGGCAGTGCTCTTACTTCATATATAGATACTAATTCTGCACTACTGTCATCCTCAACATTAATTCTTTTTATAGTAATGTCAGGATTTTCTTTTTCATATTCTTCAATTACTTTAGACAGTGCTTTGCATGGGTTACACCAGTCTGCATAAAAATCAAGTATTTTCATCTTTAAATCCTTTTATTGGTATATGTGGTTTAGGGCTTATTTCAGGGCTTTCTGGGGCATTATTTTCTTCTTTGGGTGTAATCATATCTTTTAACCAAAAGAAGAGCCCTACGGCCTTCTCTAGGGCCAATAAAGCAACATATACACTTATTATTATAACACATATAGTTATTGGTAATAAATCTACCATTTTCTTAAATCTTGTTGTTCTGAAAATCTCATATAAACCTGTCTTGCATCTTGAAGACGGTTATTTAAATCATACTTTGAAAACGTATCAACTCTAAATAATGGAATTCCTCTAAAAGCAAAATAGTATTCACCTTCAAATTCTCTTATCTGAATTTCATCTTCTGCAAAATGTTTAAAAGAAAGTTTTCTTTTTTGTTTTTGCTGTTCTTTATACTGCTTTAAAAGTTCACTTATTTTCATTTTTCAACATATTTATTTTATCCTTAATATAGAATATAGCCTTCTCAAGATCTTCAATAGTTTTCTTAGGGTCTTTTCTGCCTGCCCTTAAAAGATATTTGACAGCATTACCAGTATTAAAATCAAGATGTCTTGTAATATCAAGTACTTCAATACCACATAGTTCTTTCAACCAAGTATAATGAGAAGGATGATTTACATTATCATATTTGTTTAGTTCTTTTCCTAAATCATCTATGTTCTTTTGTAATTCTTCAAAATCTATAGTAATTACTTCACTCATTTTCTTCTTTATTTTTATTTAATACTTTATCGCCATATTGTAACAATTCCCAGAATGTTTCTCTTTCTTCTTTTGTTATATTTAAAGGCCTGTCTCCAATAAAATGAAGTTCATAATATCCTTCTTTATCATAATCAAAAGAAGCAATTGCAAAGCAAGATTGCTTATGTTTAAAACAATCTTTGTGTACTCTGCAATTTTTCATATCAGGATAAATATACCAATCTCCTTCCTTTATAAAATCCTTTTCTCTCTTATAATAAAGATTAGGATAATAATAATTTATATGATAAGAAGGATGTTCTGGTAATTTATCTTCTGGAAGTAAATAGCTGGCTACTTTAAATTCCAGATTTTTTATTCTTTTTCTTTCAATCATATTTCTACTAAATAGTCAAATTCTTTATATTCAGCATAAATATAGCCTTTTGCAAATTCTTCCTTAAATTCCTTGATAGATCCTTCTGCATTAAAATCCTGTTTTAAAAAATCTATAAATTCATCAGATGGAGTTTCTTCTGAGGAATAATCAAAAAAGAATTCTACAGGCTTAGATGTTTTGTATATATATGTACCTTCATATAATACATTAGATAAAGGATCTACTTCTAATATTAATAAATTCATAATATATAATTTTTAATGTACCCAATGATCTGAAACTTCAGCTTCTGCAGGAATAGGTAATTTATGATAATACTTTGCACAAGCTTTTTTCATTATATTTGCTACTAAGGAAGGATAAGTATCTTTTAATTCCTTAGGGAATTCAGAATTAATTTCATCATGAGTTAAATTAACAATAAGTATTTTATTAAAATACCCATTATCCACTATCCAATTAAATAATTCTGTTGCTGCTTCTTTTAAACAAATAGCTCCTCCTCCTTGAGTAGGCCCATTTAAAGCCATTCTATCCCAACTTGAAGCTGCCTTAAAATGGTATCTTACCATTTGAGCAACATCATCATTGGTACCTTTATGCTTTAATTTATACTCTTCCCAAAAAGCATTATCAAAAGATTCCTGTCTCCTCTTCCATTCTGACCAATCATACCAATAGATTTTATGCCCTGTTTCTTTATTAACTTCTACATAGCCTAATTCTCTGACTCTTTTAGAACTATATTCTTTAAAAGAAGCTAAACCTTGCATTCCTTGTAGAAGGTTATTAACTAGTTTTCTGGCTTCCTCTACAGGTATACCTAATTGTGGAGCAACTGCTGTACCATCAGAACCAAATTGTACTGCCACTTTGTTATCTTACAGACTCTTTATTCTGTAATTCTATATATTTCTATATAGGTCAGACTATATCATCATCCCATAAGGATGCCGAGCACTCGTGTTCCCTTTATTGTTTGTACTACTCAGGAATTAGTCGTTGAACCTTCTACATACCTTTATGTACTTCTGTAGCTAGGCTGCTGATTACCATGCTTTACAGTTTAGGCTTCCAGCAATTCACTCGGTTTTCACTGCACTATTACTAGTACAGGGTTCGAAAAAGTTATTATATTTATATTCATGACAATAATATTTATTACTATACATTAACGTAGCTATTTTGAGGGCTTCTGATTTTTTGTATGCAAATAATCCCCAACAATCTAAATAACTTATTTTTAATAGGGTTTCAATGTTAAAGGAATCTATATACTTTTTAATTCTTTCTAACCATATTTTAGAACAGGATTTTAGTTGCCATTCTCCCTTTGAGGAAGAACCGTCTCCATCAAAAAACCCTCTTATAATATCCCAATTTATTTTACAATTAGGATTTAAAGTATGATGCTTTTTATTTTCTACGTTCAGTTCAGTCCTAAACCATTTTGCAATATTTGTATCACAAATTATAGCCTTGTATAAGTATTTTACAGTTCCATCTTTGAGAATATACTTTTGTCTTGAAATTGAGGGAATGTTGTCATACCACTTTTTAAATTTTAATACTACCTCTTCTTTTTCCGAGCATAAATATATTTCTCCTCTTCCTTTTTTCGGAACGTAATTTACATGCCCATCAGCAAATATATATCCAAGCCAGTAGTCGCTTTCAGGAGAACCCTCTAAAAATTTATTGGGGTAATTATTATTTCTACCACTTCCTCTCATTGGTAAATTTAACTTATGCACCCAATATGTTAAAGTTCCTCCTTTGCAGTTAAGGGCTTTATACATTTCTTGATAAGTACAATTTTTTGTGTACATGTCAATAAACAAGGCTTGTTTTTCCTTTGACCAAGAATTCTCTTGTATTCTATTTTTACTAATATTGTTTTTGGTAAGAATTTTATGTATAGTATTAGTATTAGTTCTATACTTAGAACACAGTTCGTTCCAAGTAGCACCGTCTAAATAATCTTTTATAAGATTTTCTTTTTCTAAATTTGTTAACTTCATATTGTACTGTTTAAAATTTTTGCAAAGATACGAAAATTTTATTACAAATACAATAGATTTAGCTTTTTATTTATTGTCACTTAATAAATTTTTAGTTCAAACTCAACAGATTTGACTTTTGTTCTTAAATCAGGTCTTACCTTTTTAATTTTTTCTATAGGAATGTCTTTTAATTCGTCTGCAAATACAACTTTTGCATATGCAGCATGGGTATCACCACTTCTATACAAAAATTCATCCAACAGCATTTTTTCATTATATACATCAGCCCCGATCCGTGCTTCCATTGCAGACCAGTCACAAGAACAGAATAAATTTCCTTTTTCTGCTGTAAAACAAGCTCTAGTAATACTGTCATGAGGCAATTGTTGCATATTAGGATATGTACATTTACTTGGAAGAACTTTATTTAATTTAGCTAAATCGGTATTAGACTGTCTAGAACCACTGGACATTCTACCTGATTTAGTTCCAATAGCTCTATATACTGTATGTAATCTGCCTGTATTAGGATTAATAGCATTTAAATGCCCTTGTCCATAAGTAGAACATAATTTATAGGCTTCTTGATAGCCAAAATGATGAATTTCTTCTCCATTATCTGCAATTTCATCCCAACCAAACATAAGTTTCAAGAAGTCATCTGCTATACCTTTTTGCATTGTAAGATGATTTTCTAAGGCAGATTCTTTTTCTTCTCCTGTTTTTCTATCTATCATTTTAGTATCAAATCCTAAAATTTTATATATCTCTATAGCTTTAGGACTTTGCCAATTGATTACTACTTTGGGAGTTAAATCATACCCATTAAAAAGATCTCCTTGAGTTTCTACTCTAACAAACTTCTGAAGAGCTTTAATAGTATTCGATTTTTCAAGAATATAATTATTTACAGCTTTTTCAGCTTTAATTACATTTTCTTGGTCTCTAAGCATTTTAGCTTTCCATTTATTTTGGTCTAAATGAATGCCACACCACTCTAAATAGGCAATTACAGGAGTAAAATTACATTCAATTTGAGCTCCTTTTAAACAATTTCTTCTCTTACATTCTGCTATCTGTAAATCCATTATAGGACATAGATATTTAACGTCATTGGCAGCATATTTGATGACGTCATAATCTAACCCTCTCCATATAATCTCTCCTCTTATAGTCTTATCAATATCTATATCTAAATATCTTTTAGCTATAGCA
>Ga0256404_1003411_pt1 | contig 32425 bp, 20 predicted proteins | sample RumenRJG_01DNA_FD_185990 | JGI IMG/M metagenome (GOLD analysis project Ga0256404, IMG submission 185990) | Bovine rumen microbial communities from Lethbridge, Alberta, Canada - RJG_01 | ecosystem: Host-associated > Mammals > Digestive system > Stomach > Rumen | place: Canada: Alberta | collected...
AGCCGCTACGCAGAATTGCTCGGCAACGAGATTCTGCACGACACCAAGACCAACCTCGAGGTTCGCATCGAGGCTGAAAAGGGTGCTTGCGCAGAGAAGTTTGAGATGGCAAAGAAAGCCAAGGCTGAAGGCTCTGACGCTCTCCACGACACCATCCACGAGATGGCTAAGGACGAGGCTCGTCACGCTGCTGGCTTCATCGGACTCTACAACCGCTACTTCAAGAAGTAATCAACTCGTAGATCCAATAATAAAATCAAAGAGGTAGACGTCGGCTCGACGTCTACCTCTTTATCGTTTTTGTTTTTCTGTTCCAAAAGGGGAAACTTGCGATGAAATCGTAAGAATTACGACTTCTGTCTGCTCTTTTCCAGCATAGCCTTCAGGAATCTTGGCGTATAACCGATATTGGACTGGGCAACCTCCTCAGGCGTTCCCGTCTGTAGCACACGGCCACCGCCCCGGCCGCCTTCGGGACCCATGTCGATGATATAGTCAGCCAGTTTGATCACATCCAGGTTATGTTCGATGATGATAACGGTGTTGCCCTTGTCTACCAGTCGTTCAAGCACTCCCATCAGCACGCGGATGTCCTCAAAATGCAGGCCTGTAGTGGGTTCGTCGAGAATATAGAGCGTCTTACCCGTATCCCGTTTGGCCAATTCGGTTGCCAGTTTCACTCGCTGACTCTCACCTCCGGAGAGCGTTGTAGAACTCTGTCCCAGCTTGATATATCCTAAACCAACTTCCTGCAGGGCCTTTATCTTGGGAAGAATCGAGGGAACATTCTCAAAGAACTCAACCGCCTGGTTGATGGTCATGTCGAGCACATCGGCAATACTCTTGCCTTTGAACTTCACTTCGAGGGTCTCACGGTTGTAGCGCTTGCCGTGACATACCTCGCAGGGCACCATTACGTCTGGCAGGAAGTTCATCTCGATCGTCTTATAACCATTGCCAGCACACGCCTCGCAACGTCCACCCTTCACATTGAAGGAGAAACGGCCAGGCTTATAGCCGCGGATTTTGGCTTCAGGCAGGTTGACGAATAATGACCGGATATCGGAAAAGACGCCAGTGTACGTGGCTGGATTGGAACGCGGTGTGCGTCCGATAGGACTTTGGTCAACGTTGACCACCTTGTCGATCTGCTCTATGCCTTTTATGCTCTCGTAGGGCATTGGCTTTTTCAGCGACCTGTAGAAATGCTGAGAAAGGATAGGCTGCAGGGTCTCGTTGATGAGCGTAGACTTTCCCGAACCGGAAACACCGGTGACAACAATGAGCGTGCCCAAGGGAAAATTTACTTCCACATGCTTCAGGTTGTTGCCCGTACAGCCGCTCAGCGTGATGAACTTCTTGCTCTTACGCCGCACGGCTGGCACTTCGATTTCTTGCTCACCATTCAGATACTGGGCAGTAAGCGTGTGCGACTTCAACATTTCCTCCGGAGTGCCTTGGAAGACAACGTCGCCACCTTTCCGTCCGGCCTTTGGACCAATATCTATGATCCAGTCGGCTGCTCTCATCATATCTTCGTCGTGTTCCACCACAATGACCGTATTGCCAAGATCACGCAATTCCTTCAGGGAATTGATGAGGCGCTCGTTGTCACGCTGATGCAAGCCGATGCTCGGCTCGTCGAGAATATAGAGCACATTAACGAGCTGGCTGCCAATCTGTGTGGCCAGTCTGATGCGCTGACTCTCACCTCCTGACAGACTTGACGACTGACGATTGAGGCTCAGATAGTCGAGGCCGACCTCCAAAAGGAAGTTCACACGCGAGCGCAGTTCCTTGATTATCTCAACAGCTATCTTCTGCTGTTGGGGCTCAAGATGCTCCTCCACGTGGTCGAGCCACTCTTTCAGTTCGCTGATATCAAGATTGGCAACCTCCGAAATGTTCTTATCCCATATCTTATAGTACAGTGCTTCCTTCTTCAAGCGCTGCCCATGACACACCGGACATTCGGTCTTTGTCAGAAACTGGTCGGCCCACTTCTTGCCATTCAGCGTTGACTCGCTGTCCATGACCGATTCCAGATATTTCACCACGCCGTCGTATTCCACGAAATAGTCGCTCGAGGTCTTCACCAGATCCTTTGAGATACGGATATTCTCCATGCTTCCATAAAGTACCTCGTTGAGCGCATCCTCGGGAATATCCTTGATGGGAGTCTTCAGCGTACAGTCATAGTTGTGCAGAATGGTGTCAATCTGCCAGAATATCATCTGATTCTTGTACTTGCCCAAAGGCGAAATACCGCCCTGATAAATACTCAGTTTGTCGTCGGGAATCACCTTCTTTAGGTCGATTTGGTCAATGTATCCCAGACCTTTGCACCGCGGACAAGCACCTTCGGGAGAGTTGAACGAGAAGACATTGGGCGCAGGATCACCATAAGAGAGACCACTCACGGGGTCCATCAACCGCTTGGAGAAGTTTCTCACCTCACCCGATTCCTTATCGAGAACCATGATGGCGCCGTCGCCCTGCTTCATGGCAGTAGCAATCGACTGGCGGAAACGCTCTCTCTGGGTTTCAGAAGCGGCCTCTTTCGAGTCAACCACTTTCATCTTGTCGACAACGACCTCTATGTTGTGGTTCTTATAGCGGTCTACCTTCATGCCGCGAACGATATCTTTTATCTCTCCGTCTACTCGCACATAGAGATAGCCCTTGCGGCGCATGCTCTCAAAAAGTTCGCGATAATGTCCCTTGCGCTGTCTGACGAGGGGAGCCAGAAGATAAATGGCCTTTCCCGCATAATCGTCGCCTATCATGTCGATGATTTTCTCTTCGGTGTATTTCACCATTTTCTCGCCCGACACATAGCTGTACGCCGTTCCCGCACGTGCAAAGAGCAAGCGCAGATAGTCGTAGATTTCGGTGGTAGTACCCACTGTAGACCTGGGATTCTTGTTGGTGGTCTTCTGTTCAATGCTGATGACGGGACTCAGTCCCGAGATCTTGTCAACATCCGGACGCTCCATGTTGCCCAGGAAATTGCGGGCATAAGCCGAAAACGTCTCGATATAGCGCCGTTGTCCCTCAGCAAAAATCGTATCAAAAGCCAGTGAAGACTTACCCGATCCCGACAAGCCCGTAATCACCGTGAGCGACTTGCGTGGAATTTTAACGTCTATATTTTTCAAGTTGTGGACTCTAGCGCCGTCAACTGTAATCCATCCTGCTTTGTTATCCATTCTTTCCTTTATATCCTCTTATTCGCTTGCGCTGGCTCCACTCGATTCTGTATAACCTCGCAACAAGTTTACGTCTGTCTTAATATTATATTTGCGTCCATCAGCACCCCGTGCCTTGACGAGACAGAAATAGACGCCGTCCTTCACATCCTTTCCATGGAAAGTTCCGTCCCAGCCTCCGTCAGGGTCTGTCCACTCATAAAGTTTCTGTCCCCAGCGGTTAAAGATGTAGGCATGGAACTCCACAATGCTCTGCCAGCCTTTCTTGGCCTTATAGACATCGTTGATGCCGTCGCCGTTGGGTGAGAATCCGTTGGGCATCTCAAGTCGACTCTCTGAAATCGTCACTGTGATAGGTCCGCTCTCATTCCAATATTCATCGGTATAGGCCACAGTGTCGTTGCCCTGAACAAAAGTAGCATAGCAAACAACCAGATGCGTACCAGCTTCGCTGAAAGTGACTTCCGTTTCTTCATCATAGCGCACCATGTAAGGCTCGTTCTCGCGAGAATCCTTATAGAACCGCCATTCATAATAGCCGCTCCACCCGCTGTCCTCGGAAGGATTGGCAGCGAAATGAACTGTCAGCGGAGCATTGCCCGATATCGATGTGGAAGACTGCTCGTCGCCGTTATCATCGGTATAGGTGCCCAGAGGGTCGATCATGGGATAGCTGGTCTGAGCAGTTGACCTACAAGTCAACAACAACAGCCCTAAGAATATAATAAGTTCTTTTTTCATTCGTTATTTATTACGATGTAGATTGCAAAGTTAATAAAAAAGAAGGTATAAATCATGCCCACTTGATATTTTTTTGTATTTTTGCAAATGGATATAAACAAAAATTTAGATGGAGACTTTTAAGAGAATTCTGATTTTCATTTTTCTTGGTATTTTCAGTTTGGGTATCGCCGCTCAAACCACTAAGTGGCGCGACATGTACAAGGTAAAGAAAAAAGACACAATATTCGGAATAGCCAATAAATATGGTATCTCCATACCGGAACTGATGGAGGCCAATCCCGAAATGAAGGTTGAGGGATACCAACTGAAAAAGGATGACTATATCTTCATTCCCTACACAAAGGAACATCCTGCGCCCAAAGGCCACGAAGACCAAAACACACAGGCCGTCGCGAACAAGAAGCCAAGCCAGACTGCCCAAACAACAAATATGGCCCAGACGAATCAAGAGCGTAAAATAAGAATAGGAGTAATGCTGCCGCTCCACGACAACGATGGTGACGGCAGACGCATGGTGGAATATTACCGCGGAATTCTCATGGCCTGTGATCAATTGCGCCAGGAAGGCATCTCTACCGACGTTGCAGCATGGAACGTTCCTATCGATGCCGACATCCGCCAGACTCTTCTGGAACCCAAAGCAAAAGACCGCGACATCATCTTCGGTCCGCTGTATACTTCACAGGTTGGCTATCTGGCCCACTTCTGTCAGACCAACGGTATACGTCTGGTAATCCCGTTCTCCATCAACGGCAACGACGTGGCCACCAACAGCACGGTGTTTCAAGTTTACCAGAACCCTGACAAGGTGAGCCGGCAGTCGATAAACGTTTTCTTGCAACACTTTACGGGCTATCATCCCATCTTCGTTGACTGCAACGACACGACATCAAAGAAAGGTGGCTTCACCTTCGGTCTGCGTAAGGAACTGGAGAAACGCAACATACAATATTCAATCACAAACCTAAAGTCGTCGGAGGAATACTTTGCGAAGGCTTTCAGTGCATCCAAGCCCAATGTTGTCATCCTCAACACGGGCCGTTCACCAGAACTTAACGTTTGTCTCTCGAAGCTTGACGGTATGAAGGTGAATCATCCCAACGTGCAGGTATCGCTCTTCGGATACACCGAATGGTTACTTTATACCAATGTCTATTTGGATTACTTCCACAAGTACGACACTTACATTCCCTCAACATTCTACTACAACAGCCTGTCGGCCTCAACGCAGAGTCTGGAGAGAGAATATCGCCAATGGTTTAAAGGAGAGATGATATGGGCTCTGCCCCACTTTGCCATCACGGGTTACGACCAGGCCGAATTCTTCATTCGTGGATTGTACAGCAAGGGAAAGAACTTCACCGGAGCGACCAAAGAGAACACCTACAAAGCAGTGCAGACACCACTGCACTTTGAACGTGTGGGCAACGGCGGCTATCAAAATGAAGCTTTCATGCTCGTTCATTATCTGCCCAACCAAAAGCTGGAAGCCATCAATTATTGATAGAGACTATAAAATATGAAGATAAAAACCATAGCTATCCTCCTGCTCTTCTCTTTCATCACCACTGGAGCACGGGCTCAAATCGGAGAGCACCGCAGCATATTCTCGGTTGGTGTGAATGGCGGCTACGCCCTGAGCAATATTGGCTTCACCCCCTCTGTCTCTCAAGGCATGCATGGCGGAATGACGGGCGGCATCTCCATGAGATATATTTGCGAGAAATACTTTTCCACCATCTGCTCCATTTATGCCGAAGTGAATTACGCGCAACTCGGATGGAAAGAGAATATCAAGGATGCCAATGATCAACCCGTGATCAACGCTTACACCAATGCGGCAGAGAACTATAAGCGCACGCTCAACTACATCCAAATCCCGATTTTCGCCCATTTGGCTTGGGGAAAAGAGAAGAAGGGACTCCAGTTCTTCATTCAAGCCGGTCCACAATTCGGATATCTGTTGGGCGAAAGCACAGATTCCGACTTTGCCTTCGAACAACGCAACATGGACGGCCGTGCCAACAAAGTGTATGCTCAGGACAGCATGAGTGTTGAAAATAAATTTGACTATGGCATCGCCGCGGGAGCCGGCATCGAGTATACGGCTCCGAAAATAGGTCACTTCCTTCTTGAAGGACGCTATTATTACGGGCTCGGCAATATCTATGGCGACAGCAAACGTGACTACTTCTCCAAAAGCAACAACGGAAGCATCGTTATAAAACTGACTTATTTGAGAGATATTTAATAGTAACGCCTAAAATATTTAATTTAACACCTAAAAATATGTTTGAGAATCAACCTAAAGGTCTTTATGCGTTGGCCTTGGCCAACACGGGCGAGAGATTCGGCTACTACACGATGATCGCCGTTTTCGCACTTTTCTTGAGAGCTAATTTCGGACTAACGCCCGGTAATGCTGGTCTTATCTACAGTATTTTCCTGGCACTGGTCTATGTCATGCCCCTTGTGGGTGGAGCCCTTGCCGACAAGTTCGGCTATGGCAAGATGGTTACCATCGGCATTATTGTTATGTTCCTTGGCTACCTGTTCCTCGCCGTTCCATTAGGCAGCAATGGATTTGCCATGGTCTGCATGCTGGCTGCTCTGCTACTCATCAGCTTGGGTACCGGATTATTCAAAGGCAACCTGCAAGTGATGGTGGGTAATCTCTATGACGACCCCAAATACAGCACTCAGCGCGACTCAGGCTTCTCTATCTTTTATATGGCCATCAACATTGGTGCTCTGTTCGCACCGACAGCCGCCGTTAAAATCCACGACTGGGCAATGACGCTGGGCTTTGAATCGGCCTCAGCCTATCATTTCTCTTTCGGCGTGGCTTGTGCGTCACTGATCATCTCCATCATCATCTACTACGCATTCCGCTACACCTTCCGTCAGGTAGAAGGCAATGCCAATCAGGTTAAGGAAGCTGAAGCCAAGACTGAACACGTTGAGGAACTGACGCCTCAGGAGACCAAGGAGCGCATCATTGCTCTTTGCCTCGTCTTCGCTGTGGTGATTTTCTTCTGGATGGCCTTCCATCAGAATGGTCTGACGTTGACTTATTTCGCCAACGAATTCACTCAGAAAACTTCTACAGGCGTTCAGAGCATGGCCTTCAATGTGGTCAATCTCGTTGCCATCATTTTCATTGTCTATGCTCTGTTTGGTCTGTTCCAAAGCAAGACCAGCAAGGGCCGCATCATCTCCTTGGCCTTCATTGCCGTTGCATGCTGCATCTTAGGCTACGACTATATGAATATCAATGGTTCCGTAGAGGTCAGCGCTCCTATCTTCCAGCAGTTCAACCCCTTCTACGTAGTTGCTCTGACTCCCGTCAGCATGGCTATCTTCAGCTCATTGGCCAAGAAAGGCAAAGAGCCCTCAGCTCCTCGAAAGATTGCCTATGGTATGCTCGTCGCAGCCTGCGCTTACGCAGTGATGTGCCTTGCCTCTACAGGTCTGCCCACACCCAACGAGCAGAAAGCTCTTGGTGCAAACGGCGACTTCGTTTCTGCCAACTGGCTCATCGGCACCTACCTCATCCTTACTTTCGGAGAGCTTCTGCTTTCGCCCATGGGCATTAGCTTCGTAAGCAAAGTTGCACCTCCCAAGTACAAGGGTATCATGATGGGTGGTTGGTTTGTTGCCACAGCTGTTGGTAACATGCTCGTCAGCGTTGGCGGTTATCTCTGGGGCGACCTGCCTCTTTGGTCGGTTTGGGCAGTATTCATCGTTCTCTGCCTCCTGTCGGCCGTGTTCATGTTCTCTATGATGAAACGCCTGGAGAAAGTTGCTAAATAATAATAAGGTATCATACCATTCATATAAGGGCAAGCAGAATCTTCTGTCTGCCCTTTTTCTTTGTTAAAAACATACCTATTAATTTTGTTCTTATGAGATCACAGCAATGAACAATTGCTGAAAAGATAGGTAGAATATCATCTCGCAAATGATGATGCAGCCAACAGCTCCTTCTCATTTTTTCTGCGACCAACATCATTGGAAGAGCGATTACAGATGCTTTCCGACGAACGTTAGACGATCGTCCGACGTACGTCAGACAATCGTCCGACGAACGTCAGACGGCAAGAACTTCCAAATAAACCACTCTATGACGTCAAATTTTCTTGGTTAAAGAGAAGGAAACAGAAGAAACTCGAATCGATATAGGGTGACGAATCTGAAACGGAAAGAAAAAAATATGTTGAATCACTATCAGACTCCTCTATCACAAATCACTAAGTATTGCAGAACTCTTTTCAAGAATGCATAACTGACAAGAAGAAGAGGAATAAAGCCTGACAAACTGAATAATTTGTTGCAATAAAATCGATGAAAATGCCTTATTTATTTGCTTGATTTTTCTGAGACGATTAAAAAAAACATTTTTTACGATTGTCTTTGCCAATAATCTTGACGATTTAAATAAAAAAAAGTATATTTGCATTGAAAATTGGTGGAAAACCCCTCGGCGTGGGGGCTCTCATGTTTAACGAGTGAAAGGAGATATAAAAGGAAATAAGTTTTACTCTGATGACTAAATACAACATCACACCCAAAAAGGATAAGACGGCCGCTTACAGGAACCTGGTCAATCCTAAATTGATGGACCGCTTAGAGGCGCAGATCTACGACATTATTGTCAAACAGAAAAAATTTTTGGACAAGGATTATTCCGCCAAACAATTAGCTGCTGACCTGAACACGAATTCACGCTACATTTCAGCCGTGATCAATGTCAGATTCAAGATGAACTATACGTCGTTTATCAACAAACAGCGTATTAAGGAAGCTATGTCCTTACTCTCTAAGAAGGACAACAAGAACCTCAACATGGAGGACATTTCTGATATGGTGGGATTTGCCAATCGCCAATCGTTCTATGCATCCTTCTACAAAATCAACAAGATTACTCCTCGCGAATACAAACTGAAGCAATTCTCAAAACGTGCTGCAAAACGACCGATGAATGGAGAAAATACAATTCCGGTCATGGACAATGAAGAACTGTCAGCTGCCGCTGTTGGCGAGTGATTTGAAGATTATTGATAGTCGCTGCGGATAAAACGTGCCAAGAGAATTCACAAAGCATTACAAACCGTGAATTTCATCATCCGTTTAATTCGCAGCGATTTATTTTGTATATACAATTGACACTTCAATTATGCTTAACGAGATTAACAATGTCCGCTTTGCCGACATTCAGATGCTTAGGTATGAACTGCCTGGATGGGAGAATCTAAGTCTGGAGCAGAAGCTCTATATCTATTGTCTGAGCAAAGCCGCACTGTTTGGCCGCGACATCATCTTCGACCAGATGGGGAAATACAATCTTCTGATACGCAAATGTCTCGAAGCTTTGTGGCAAGGCTACGATTTTACCGCTCACGATTCTGAACGTGAGGCACTCCACGAGTACCTGCGCCGTGTTTGGTTCTCAAATGGTATCTACCACCACTACGGCTGCGAGAAGTTTCAACCAGAATTCTCAGCCGACTGGTTCATCGAAGCTTTGAAAGAGGTTGAGTATCTTTTGCCCGAAGAATATTCGGCATCAAAGGCATTCTCAACAATCTCAAAAGCCATGTTCGACCCGACATTTCTTCCTATGCGCGTCAACAAGACCGACGGTGAAGATCTGGTCAAGACTTCTGCCTGCAATTATTACGACAACGTTTCACAAACTGAGGTAGAGAAGTTTTACGAACAGAAACGGACGAATTCCGCAGAAGAGCCTTCGTGGGGATTGAATTCCACTCTCGTTAAGGACAAAAATGGAAATATCAAGGAACTTGTTTGGAAAGTCGACGGTCTGTACGGAGAAGCCTTAAAGAAGATTTCCGACTGGCTACTCAAAGCCATACCCTATACAGAGAACGAACAACAGAAAAAGATTCTTCGTTTGCTGATAGACTACTACAAGAGTGGTAATCTAAGGACATTTGATGAATTCTCGATAGAATGGCTGAAAGAACAGCAAGGCGATATCGACTTCATCAACGGCTTTATAGAGGTATATGGCGACCCCTTAGGCCTTAAAGGGTCTTGGGAAGGACTGGTAGAATACAAAGACCACGAGGCTACGAAGAGAACTGAGCTCATCAGCAGCAATGCACAGTGGTTTGAGGACCATTCACCTGTCGACGACCGATTTAAGAAGCCAAAAGTAACCGGAGTCTCTGCCAAGGTGATTTGCGCGGCCATGCTTGCAGGCGATGAATATCCTTCGACAGCAATCGGTATTAATTTGCCTAATGCCGACTGGATTAGAGCTCGGTATGGATCGAAGAGCGTAACGATAAGCAACATCACACATTCCTATGACAGGGCCGCGCAAGGCAATGGGTTCCTGGAAGAATTCGTTATCGACGAGCAAACGCTCAGCAACATTCGCACATGGGAGAGCGTCACTGATGAACTCCATACCGATCTGCATGAATGCTTAGGCCATGGCAGCGGACGTCTTCTGCCCGGAACAGATCCCAACGCTCTCAAGGCTTACGGCAGTACGATAGAAGAGGCTCGTGCTGACTTGTTCGGACTCTATTATATAGCCGACGACAAACTGATAGAATTAGGACTTTTGGATTCTGATCAAGCCTATGAGGCACAGTACTACACCTATCTGATGAATGGACTGATGACACAATTGGTTAGAATCAGACCCGGATTCAAGATAGAAGAAGCCCACATGCTCAACCGTTCGCTGATTGCCCATTGGGCTGCCGACACCAATCCTGAGATTGTTGGGCTGATAGAGAAAGACGGAAAGCATTACGTTAAAATTAATGACTATAAAGCTTTAAGAAGTGTCTTTGGCTCACAATTAGCCGAGATACAACGCATTAAGAGCGAAGGCGATTACGATGCCGCCCGACAACTGATCGAACGCTATGCAGTGTCTGTGGACCAGAACCTCCACAAAGAAGTTTTGGAGCGGTATGCCCATCTCAACATTGCACCCTACAAGGGATTTATCAATCCAAAGCTGTCACTTGTCGAAGAAAATGGAAAGCCGGTTGATGTCAAAGTTGACTACAGCGAGAGCTACGACGAGCAGATGCTGCGCTACAGCAGAGATTACTCAACGCTTCCAATACATATAGGTTAAGCGACAATTCTTATTTAAAAACAATGAACGAAGAGATAAGTAAACAAATAAAGGAAATCAAGCAGTCCTTTCGCCTGATGATGAATGGTGAAGCATCGCAATCCATGCGTGAGAAAGGCGTAGAATATAAACTAAACTGGGGAGTTACGCTGCCACAACTCAAGCAGCAGGCCAAGCAATATGAGAAGAACTACAGCCTTGCCGTAGAGTTGTGGAAAGAGGATATCAGAGAATGCAAGATTTTGGCTACGCTCTTGATGCCGCCCGAGGAAATGCCCGAGGAAGTGGCTGAACTGTGGATGGAACAAACCAGATCACAGGAAATGGCCGAGATGGAAGCCTTCAACCTTTTCCAGTACCTCAGTTACGCTCCAGACTTGGCCTACAAATGGATAGCCAGCGACAACAACCTCTATCAGATCTGCGGATACAACATTCTTTCCAGACTGTTTATGAAAGGACAAGAACCCAACGAACGCGGTCTCAACGAAGTGATAGACCAGGCCTTGACCGCCATCCAAGGTGGAAGTTATGGCGTGAAGCATGCGGCTATGAATTGCATGACAAGATTGGGAGAAATCAGCGAGGAATATGCCAACGTAGTCGAGAAAGCCTTAGCTGCAAAATAAGGAAAAGTCGAATTAACACAGGGCTAGAATAGATTTCTTGTGGAAAAACTTGGGCATATCCAAAAATAATATTAATTTTGCACAAAATAAAACAATTAATTTCATTTTATTTATATCAGATGAAAAGAGTTATCGTCCCATTAATCGCACTGACGATTATCTTGCTTCTTGGTAGTTGTAATTCAGCCAAGGAAGTGCCCTATTTTCAAAATGCTGACCAAGTGAGTCTGGAAGCTTCCCGCATGCTCTACGATGCTAAGATCATGCCTAAGGATCAGCTTACCATTACCGTCATCACTACGGATCCTCAGGCTTCGGCCCCATTCAACCTCTCTGTGACCAACACCATCGGAACTACTGGTCAGCTCAGCATGGGAAGCGGCTCCCTTCAGGGCTACCTCGTTGACAATGAAGGAAATATCATGTTCCCTGTCATTGGTAAAATTCATGTAGCCGGCATGACCAAAAGTCAATGCGAGGACTTAATTCTTTCGAAGCTGACCCCCTACTTGGCCGCGACAGAGCATCCTGTTGTCACAGTCAGAATGGCAAGTTACCGTGTGACTGTCCTCGGTGAAGTTCAGAGCCCGAAAGTTGTTCCTGTCTCAACAGAGAAAATGAGCATTCTTGAAGCTCTTGCACAAGCAGGCGACCTCACTATCTACGGTAAACGTACAAATGTCATGCTGATTCGTGAGGATGCACAGGGTGAAAAGCACATTCACAGATTGAACTTGAATGATGCCAACATCTTCAATTCCCCCTATTACTATCTGCAGCAGAACGACATTGTCTACGTCCAGCCAAATGGAGTAAAGGCAAAGAACTCTGATATTGGCAGTTCCACAACGATTTGGACTGCATTCGTGAGTGTCGCTATCTCTATTGCTTCTCTTGTTGTTAACATTTTGAATTAATAGAGAGTAAAGATTTTATTGAACTTTTAAATACATGAGAATGAAAGAATGTTGAAGAAATTGCTTATCCGCGATTTCTCATCATTCTTTCATTTTTTATATAAAACGGTACCAATAATGGAACGGGAAATACATGAGGATTGCGGCGTGGCTATGATTCGCCTTTTGAAGCCGCTTGAATATTACCAACAGAAATACGGCACGTGGATGTACGGACTCAACAAGCTCTATCTGATGATGGAGAAACAGCACAACCGTGGCCAGGAGGGCGCAGGACTTGCTTGCGTAAAACTGGAAGCCGAGCCTGGGAATGAATACATGTTCCGCGAGAGAGCTGAGGGTGCAAATGCCATAACCGAAATATTCAATACCATTCACAAAACTTATCAGACAGTAGTCGCTGATATTACTGACGAGAAACAAAAGATCCACGAGTTCCCATACGCCGGAGAACTGTATATGGGCCACCTGCGCTACTCCACCACTGGAAAGAGCGGACTTAAATACGTACATCCTTTTCTGCGTCGGGACAACTGGAAAGCCAAGAACTTATGTCTTTGCGGCAACTTCAACATGACCAACATCGATGAGATTTTCGCAAAGATAACAGCACAGGGACAATGTCCACGCATCTATAGCGATTCCTACATCATGCTGGAACTGATGGGGCACCGCTTGGACAGAGAAGTCGAAAGAAACTATGTTGAGGCAAGAAAACAAGGCCTGACAGGACTGGACATCACAAACTATATCGAAGCACACGTGGATATGAGCAACGTGCTCAAGACTTCCATGAAAGACTTCGACGGAGGCTATGTGATGTGCGGCGTCACAGGATCGGGTGAGATGTTTACCATTCGTGACCCATGGGGAATTCGTCCTGCTTTCTACTACAAGAATGATGAGATTGTAGTCCTGGCAAGTGAAAGACCAGTACTGCAGACCACATTCGATTTGGAATGCGACGATATAAAGGCACTCGAGCCTGGTAAAGCTTTGCTCGTGAAGCGCAACGGAGAATGCTCTATCAAAGAGATTTTCGAGCCCAAGGAGAATTCTGCCTGTTCATTCGAGCGCATTTATTTCTCGCGCGGAAGCGACCGCGACATCTACAAGGAACGCAAAAAACTGGGCGAGCAACTCACGGATCCTGTATTGAAGGCTGTGGATTACGACACAAGACACACCGTGTTCTCTTTCATCCCAAACACGGCAGAGGTGGCCTTCTACGGATTGGTTCAAGGTTTCACCCAATATGTTCATGAACAGAAGATCAACAGCATTTTGAGTCTTGGTCATGCACCATCAAAGGATGAACTGGAAGAGATTCTCAATTCACAATCAGTACGCTCAGAGAAAGTTGCTTGGAAAGACATCAAGCTCCGCACGTTCATCACCGAGGGAAATTCTCGCAACGATCTTGCCAGCCATGTATACGACATCACCTACGAGAGTCTTACCCCCTACGAAGACAATCTTGTCATCATCGACGACTCTATCGTGAGAGGAACGACACTCAAAGAAAGTATCCTGAGGATTCTCGACCGTCTGCATCCCAAGAAGATTGTTGTGGTCTCATCGGCTCCGCAAATCCGCTATCCGGACTACTACGGAATCGACATGCCCCGCTTGGAAGAATTCTGCGTATTCCGCGCGACAGTGGCTCTACTCATCGAACGCAACATGCAGGACGTCATCGACAAGGTCTATGAGGAATGCAAGGAAGAGCTGAAAAAGCCAAAGAAAGAGATGCGCAATTGCGTGAGAGACATCTACAAGTCTTTCAGCGTAGATGAGATCAACCACATGATTGTCAAGATGCTGCGTCCAGAAGGTGTCTCTACGCCCATTGAGATTGTTTACCAAAGCATAGAGGGGCTACACGAGGCTATCCCCAATCACAAAGGCGACTGGTATTTCACAGGTAAGTATCCCACACCAGGAGGTACAAAATGCTGCATCCAGGCTTTTGTGAAGTATTACGAAAACGTATATCAAAAGAACAAGAGATAACAACCACAACTATGAGAAATGTAACATTAGTATTGTCGGATGGTACGGCTTTCCATGGAAAGTCGTTCGGCTACGACAAACCTGTAGCAGGTGAGGTTGTATTCAACACCGCTATGATGGGTTATCCGGAGAGTCTTACCGACCCATCTTACGCAGGTCAGCTCATGACGCTGACTTATCCGCTGGTAGGTAACTACGGTGTTCCACCCTTCACCTTCTCCGCCAACGGATTGCCAGATTTCATGGAGAGTGATAAGATTTATGCCTCAGCGATTATCGTAGCAGACTACAGCGAGCAGTACTCACATTGGAATGCTAAAGAAAGTCTTGCCGACTGGCTGAAGCGCGAGCAAGTGCCTGGAATCACCGGTATCGACACTCGCGAACTTACCAAGGTATTGCGCAAGCACGGCGTGATGATGGGCAAGATTCTCTTTGACGATGAGCCTGACAATATTCCCGAAGCGACCTACGAGGGTGTGAACTTCGTAGACAAAGTGAGTTGCAAAGAAATCATCCGATACAACGAAGGCTCAGGCAAAAAGGTAGTACTTGTCGACTGCGGCGTGAAGGCGAACATCATTCGCTGCCTCATCAACCGCGGTTTGGAAGTAATCCGTGTGCCCTGGAACTACGACTATACCGAGATGGACTACGATGGACTCTTCCTGGCCAACGGTCCTGGCGACCCCGACACATGCTCTGATGCTGTGGAGATTATTCGCAAGCAGATGAGCATGAACCGCAAACCTATCTGCGGAATATGCATGGGCAACCAACTTCTGGGAAAGGCTGCCGGCGCTACTATCTATAAACTGAAATATGGTCACCGTTCCCACAACCAGCCTGTGCGCCTCGTGGGAACTGATAAGTGTTACATCACATCACAGAACCATGGCTATGCCGTTGATTCGAAAACGCTTGGCAATGATTGGGAAGAACTGTTTGTTAATATGAACGACGGTTCCAACGAGGGTATCCGCCACAAGACAAATCCCTGGTTCACTTCTCAGTTCCATCCCGAGGCTTGCTCTGGCCCTGTCGACACGATGTTCATGTTTGATAAGTTTGTTGAAGCCCTCAACAAATAATGCTAACAGTCTAATCTTTAATGATAATCCAAGATGAAAGATCAGAATATAAAAAAGGTATTATTGCTTGGTTCAGGAGCATTAAAAATCGGTGAAGCCGGCGAATTTGACTATTCAGGTTCTCAGGCTTTGAAAGCTCTGCGCGAAGAAGGCATAGAGACCGTGCTCATCAACCCCAACATCGCCACGGTTCAAACTTCTGAAGGAGTAGCCGACAAGATCTACTTCCTTCCAGTTCAGCCCTATTTCGTCGAACGTGTCATAAAGAAGGAGCACCCCGATGGCATCCTGCTGTCCTTCGGCGGCCAGACAGCTCTCAACTGCGGCGTCCAGCTCTATAAGAACGGTATTCTTGAGAAGTATAATGTCCGCGTTCTTGGCACACCCGTCCAAGCCATCATGGACACAGAAGACCGAGAGCTTTTTGTGGAGCGTCTGGATGAGATCAACGTAAAGACCATCAAGAGTGAGGCTTGTGAGAACATAGAGCAGGTGCACAAGGCCGCTACCGACCTGGGCTACCCGGTCATCGTGCGTGCAGCCTATGCGCTTGGAGGTCTGGGCTCAGGATTTGCCGACAATGAGGCAGAGCTCGACGCTCTCTGCGAGAAGGCTTTCTCTTTCTCTCCCCAAGTGCTCATCGAGAAGAGCCTTAAAGGATGGAAAGAGATTGAATATGAAGTTGTGCGCGACCGGTACGACAATTGCATCACCGTGTGCAACATGGAGAATTTCGACCCACTGGGCATCCATACCGGCGAGAGCATTGTCGTAGCTCCTTCGCAGACACTCTCAAACAGCGAATACCACAAGCTCCGCGCCCTGTCTATCAAGATCATCCGCCATATCGGCATCGTGGGCGAGTGCAACGTGCAGTATGCCTTTGACCCCAACAGCGAGGACTATCGCGTCATCGAAGTCAACGCCCGTCTGAGCCGTTCTTCTGCCCTGGCCTCAAAAGCCACAGGTTATCCCTTGGCCTTCGTGGCTGCAAAACTTGCTATGGGATACGGACTGTTTGAATTGAAGAACTCCGTCACCAAGACAACATCCGCATTCTTTGAGCCTGCGCTTGACTATGTAGTCTGCAAGATTCCACGCTGGGATCTGAGCAAGTTCCATGGCGTTGACAAGGAACTTGGATCTTCGATGAAGTCTGTTGGTGAAGTTATGGCCATCGGACGCACCTTTGAGGAAGCCATTCAGAAGGGTATGCGCATGATTGGTCAGGGAATGCACGGATTTGTTGAAAACAAGGAACTGGAGATTCCCGACATCGACGCAGCTCTCCGCGAGCCCACCGACAAGCGCGTCTTCGTCATCTCGAAGGCCATGCATCGCGGATATACGATTGACCAAATCCACGAATTGACAAAAATCGACAAGTGGTTCCTCTACAAGCTCAAGCATATCATCGACATCGACGAGGCGCTGAAAAAGTGCACCAGCATCAATGTGCTCGACAAGGAACTGCTCCGTACAGCTAAGGTTTACGGATTCACAGACTTCCAGATTGCACGCGCCGTCGGACTGGAGAACGAACTCCACAACATGCACAAAGCCTTGCTCGTCGTACGCAATCTCCGCAAGAGCATGGGCATCCTGCCTGTCGTAAAACAAATCGATACCTTGGCTGCCGAATATCCAGCCCAGACCAATTACCTCTACGTCACCTATGCCGGCGTGAAGAGCGACATTGAGTTCCACAACGACAAGCAGAGCATCATTGTCTTGGGTTCAGGTGCTTATCGTATCGGTTCTTCGGTTGAATTCGACTGGTGCGGCGTTCAGGCGCTCAATACGATCCGCAAGCAAGGCTACCGCTCCATCATGATCAACTACAACCCCGAGACCGTCTCCACCGACTACGATATGTGCGACCGCCTGTATTTCGATGAGTTGACCTTCGAGCGTGTTATGGACATCATTGAATTCGAGAATCCACATGGCGTCATCATCTCCACAGGCGGACAGATCCCAAACAATCTTGCCATGCGCCTCGACGAGCAGAATGTACCTATCTTGGGAACAGCCGCACAGGACATTGACAATGCCGAAGACCGTGCCAAATTCTCCTCGATGCTCACTCGCAACGGCATCAACCAGCCTGAGTGGAGCGCATTGACGAGCCTGGACGACATCGACAAGTTCGTCGACCGCGTCGGCTTCCCGGTTCTCGTTCGTCCGTCCTACGTGCTTTCAGGAGCCGCCATGAATGTCTGCTCCAACAAGGAAGAGCTGACACGATTCCTCAAACTTGCCGCAAATGTGAGCGAAGACCACCCGGTTGTAGTTTCCAAGTTTATTGAGAATGCCAAAGAGATCGAGATGGATGCCGTGGCACGCAAGGGAGAAATTCTTGCCTACGCCATCTCAGAGCACATCGAGTTTGCCGGAGTTCACTCTGGCGATGCCACCATTCAGTTCCCGCCACAGAAGCTCTATGTCGAGACCGTTCGCCGCATCAAGCGTGTCAGCCGCCAGATAGCCAAGGAACTCCACATCTCAGGTCCTTTCAACATCCAGTACATGGCACGCGATAACGATATTCTCGTCATCGAATGTAACCTTCGTGCCAGCCGTTCGTTCCCCTTCGTGAGCAAGGTTTTGAAGATCAACCTCATCGACCTCGCAACAAAAGTGATGTTAGGCGTCCCTGTAGAGAAACCGAACAAAAACCTTTTCGACCTCGACTATGTAGGTATTAAAGCCAGCCAGTTCTCATTCAACAGATTGCAGAATGCCGACCCCGTATTGGGTGTAGACATGAGCTCCACCGGCGAAGTGGGTTGCCTTGGAGACGATACCAATCAGGCCCTCATCAAGAGTATGCTCTCCGTAGGACAGTCAATTCCCAAACACACGCTGCTGCTCTCTACGGGTGGCGCGAAACAGAAGGCAGAGATGCTCGACCCGGCCAAGATGCTCGTTCAGCATGGCTATGAACTCTACGCTACTCCGGGCACAAGCAAATTCCTCACAGAGAACGGTATCCCCAACACCTGCGTCTATTGGCCTTCCGATGAGGAGAAGAAGCCGCAGGCCATGGACCTGCTCCATCAGCATAAGATCGACATGGTGGTGAACATCCCGAAAGACCTTACGCCTCACGAGCTCACCAATGGCTACAAGATACGCCGTGCTGCCATCGATCTCAACATCCCTCTCATCACGAACAGCCGATTGGCAGCCAGTTTCATCAATGCTTTCTGCACACTAAAGCTCGACGACATCGACATCAAGAGCTGGGACGAGTATTAACCCGTTCTCTCACCCACTCTACAGCGGATGAGATGAATTGATTTTCAAACGAAGATTTCTTCTTCCAAAACAATGGAGAAGAGATTGTTCGAAGACTATAGATACTGTATAAAAAGGCAGCCAACAACAAAAAGGCTGCCTTTTTTATTTTACATCTATGTAACTATCACCCCGGAGGCCATCAGGAGAAAGAACGAATGCACACTTCACACTCCTGATGAAGTCAATGTCTCGTGACGGTCGTCACAAAACAACGTGACGGTCGTCACAAAACAACGTGACGGTCGCCACGAACGAACGTGATGGCCGTCACGAAGAAACGTGACGCTCGTCACGAAAGAATAGAAGCCTCAGCTCAATTCAGTGTATCCTTCTGCACAAGCTTGTCTCTTCCGATATCAACCCTTCCCTTTATTCTCAATCCAACGAAAAACAAAGTCTTTGGGAAGCGTATATCACAAAGAAAAGTAAAAAGTTACACGAAAAGTTCTGCTTAGGAATATTTTTTATATCTTTGCACTGATTTTCAAATTTTCGATAACACAATTTATTTGATTTTCAATGAAACAATACAAGCTCGTGAACAATATCCTTGGATGGGTGACCTTTGTCATCGCAGCCTTTGTGTATTGTTCCACCATCGAACCGACGGCGTCCTTTTGGGATTGCCCTGAGTTTATCGTGACAGGCTATAAGTTGGAAATCGGCCACCCACCTGGCTCGCCGTTCTTTATGCTTACAGCCAATCTCTTTTCGCAGTTTGTCAGTGATCCTTCGTTAGTGGCAAAAATGGTGAACACGATGAGTGCTCTGCTCTCAGCCACAACGATTCTGTTCCTTTTCTGGACCATCACCCACTTGACACGCAAGTTGGTGTTGAAGAGTTGGGACGAACTGACCACCAGCAAGCTCATCGCCATTGAGGCCAGCGGTCTGGTAGGCGCCCTGATCTACACTTTCTCCGATACCTTCTGGTTCTCGGCTGTAGAGGGTGAGGTTTATGCCTATTCTTCCGCATTCACAGCCGTTGTGTTCTGGCTCATCCTGAAGTGGGAAGATCACGCCGACGAGCCTCATTCCGACCGTTGGCTCGTGCTTATCGCCTATATGATGGGATTGAGTATTGGTGTCCACCTGCTCAACTTGCTCTGTATCCCCGCCATCGTACTGGTGTATTGCTACCGCCGCTTCCCCAATGTGGAGACGAAGGGCTCGCTCGTGGCTCTGTGCGTGAGCTTTGTCATTCTGGCCGCTATTCTGTATGGTGTCGTTCCTGGCATCATCACCGTTGGCGGATGGTTTGAGCTGTTCTTTGTCAACACGCTTGGCCTGTCGTTCAACACCGGCACCATCATCTATATTATCCTGCTGGTTGCCTCGGTGGTATGGGCTATCTTCGAAAGCTACACTGCAACGAGCAAGACCCGAGAGAACATCTCCTTCATGCTATCGTTTGCCCTGCTGGGTATTCCTTTCTATGGTTTTGGATGGAAGGCAGTGGTGACAGGCGTAGTAATCCTCGCCATTCTCTGGTGGCTGCTGAACTACAAGCGCACCGTTGAGAAGAAGAAGAGCTACGTCATCACGTCGCGCATGAAGAACACTACACTGCTCTGCATGCTCATGCTCATGATTGGCTACTCCAGCTATACGATCGTCGTCATCCGTTCTACCTCCAATCCTCCTATGGATCAGAACTCGCCTGAGGACATTTTCTCCCTAGGCCGCTATCTGAGCCGTGACCAGTATGGCTATCGTCCGTTGTTCTACGGACAGACCTACGCCTCTGAGTACAAGATGGGTGAAGTGAACGCCGACGGATATGCTACACCGAAATTCACCGATGGAGCACCTATCTATAACAGAACCGAGAAGCGCAATCCCAACGAGAAGGACTCCTACTATGTTTCTGGCCACAACAGCCAGGTGGAGTATGAACAGAACGTGTTCTTCCCGCGTATGTACTCTGCCCAGCATGCCTCGCTCTATCCTGGATGGGTAGGCGGCATCACGGGACGTCAGGTACCCAGCGTCTTCCATCCCGGAGAGACCATCACGATCCCGACGGCTTGGGAGAACCTGAAATTCTTCATCAGCTATCAGTGCAACTGGATGTACTGGCGCTACTTCATGTGGAACTTCGTAGGCCGTCAGAACGATATCAAGAGTGATGGCGAAGTGGAACATGGCAACTGGATCAGCGGCATCAAATGGCTCGACAACGCCCGACTGGGCGATCAGAGCAAGCTGCCCGACGAGCTGCAGCAAAACAAGGGCCACAACGTCTTCTATGGTCTGCCCTTCCTGCTCGGCATCATCGGCCTGTTCTGGCAGGCCTGGCGCGGACGTCGCGGCATACGCCAGTTCTGGGTGGTATTCTTCCTCTTCTTCATGACGGGACTCGCTATCGTGGTCTATCTGAACCAGACGCCCAACCAGCCGCGTGAGCGCGACTATGCTTATGCCGGCTCGTTCTATGCCTACGCTATCTGGTGCGGCATCGGCGTTGCAGCCATCATCGACCTGGTGAAGAAGTATCTGAAGCTGAGCAATGTGGCTGTGGCTTCGGTCATCTCGCTGCTCTGCCTGCTCGTGCCTATCCAGATGGCCAGCCAGACATGGGATGACCACGACCGCAGCAACCGCTACACCTGCCGCGACTTTGGCGCCAACTATCTGCGCTCGCTCACCGGCAAGAACCCGATTATCTTCACCAATGGCGACAACGATACCTTCCCGCTCTGGTACAACCAGGAAGTAGAGGGCGTCGGCACGGATGCCCGCGTCTGCAATCTGAGCTATCTCAATACCGACTGGTATATCGACCAGATGAAGCGTCCGGCCTACGGTTCGCCCGCTCTGCCCATCAGCTGGCCTCGCTACGACTACGTAGAGGGAACCAACGACCAGATTCGTGTCAACACGGATATGAAGCAGCAAGTGAGAGACCTCTACAACTCCGATCCTGAAGATGCCAAGAAGATCTTCGGCGAGGATCCGTTCGAACTGAAGAACGTCATGAAGTACTGGGTACGCAACGACTTCACTCCGCAGCAGCGCGAGTTGATCAAGAACGTACTGGGATATACCAGCGACGACATCAGCAACAACCTGCATTGCATCCCCTCGGATACCCTCTTCCTGACCATCGACAAGAATGCCGTGAAGAAGAGCGGTATGCTCATGGCCGTTGACAGCATCCCCAACCGGATGACCATCTCTCTCTCCGGTCACAACTATCTGGGCAAGAGCGACCTGATGATGCTCGAGATTATCTCCAACAGCGACTGGACACGTCCTGTCTACGTGGCTACGACCGTTGGTGAGGAGAACTTCATGAACCTTGGCGACAACTTCATCCAGCAAGGACTTGCCAACCGCATCACGCCGTTCAACACGCGTGCTGAGGACGCCCAGCGCTTCGACGCCGACAAGACCTACGACGCTGTGATGTACCGCTTCAAGTACGGCAACCTCAGCCATCCCGGTCTCTATATCGACGAGACTACGATGGGCATGTGCTGGACCCACCGCCGTCTGCTTGCGCGCACAGCCATCCAGCTGGCACTCAACGGCGAGAAGCAAAAGGCTATCAATGTGCTGAACAAGGCCGAGAAGGAAATCCCCGAATACAACGTTCCGATCAACTATATGAGTGGCGGTGGCGACCTGTCCAAGGCTTGGCAGATGGTTGGCAACAAGCAGAAAGCCAAGGCTTATGCCGACAAGACCTGGAAGGTGCTGTGCCAGTACATTGAGTTCTACCTCCAGCTTCAGGGCAATGCCTTCAACGCCGAACAGGAAGAGTGCTTGCGCAACTTCTACTATATGCAGGATATGTGCAATGCCTACCGCATGATAGATCCTAAGCTCTACGAGAGCAAAATGCAACAATTTGCCAGCTACACCCAGCGCTATCAGGCAAAGGGTGGGCAGATGCCTCAACAATAAAACAACAGTCTCGGCCCCTGGATGCTCATTCACGTGAGCGTTTGGGGGACGGGTCTTCTTTGGCACTCTAATTCATTATAACCCGTGATTATTGAGCAACCGGCCAAATGGCTGAGATGGATCTACCCCAAGGCGTTGTGGAGGATGGACAAGCACGAGCATGCCGTCTATCTCACGTTCGACGACGGCCCGATACCGGAGTCTACGCCTTTCATCCTCAAAACGTTGCGGGAGCATAATGTGAAAGCCACCTTCTTCATGGTGGGCGAGAACGTTCTGCGCTATCACAATCTCTACAACCAGATCGTTGAAGAGGGGCATCAGGTGGGCAACCACACGTTCAACCACATCGGCGCGTTCAAGCATTGGTCGCTGACCTACGTAATGAACACGCAGAAAGCCAACGAACTGATCCACGCCCATCTCTTCCGTCCGCCTCACGGCTGGATGCGGTCGAGCACCTACTGGTGGCTCAGCATGAAATACCGCATCGTGATGTGGGACTTGGTGACGCGCGACTATTCCAAGTGGCTGACGGCTGAGGATGTGCTCAACAACGTGAAGCGCTATGCCCGCAATGGCAGCATCATCACGTTTCACGACTCGCTGAAGAGCATCGACAAGTTGTACTATGCTCTGCCCAAGGCCTTAGAGTGGCTAAAAGAACAAGGATATGAATTCAAAACATTCGAATGACATGATGGATTCCCGTGTTGAGGAACTCACGTTGAAGATAAAAGCCGAGGCCAAACGCCTTGGCTTTTTCGCTTGTGGAGTGGCCAAGGCCGGCAGGGTGTCGGCCCAGGCCGAAGCCGAACTGAAGTCGTGGATTGACGAGGGCCGCGAAGCCGACATGGACTACATGTGCCGCAACACCGACAAGCGGCTCGACCCGCGTCTGCTGATGCCCGGAACGAAGAGCATTGTGTGCGTGGCGCTCAACTACGCGCCTCAAACCGAGATGCCCGAGGGTGAATACCAGTTCGCCGCCTATGCCTTGGGCAAGGACTATCACGACATCATGAAGTCGAGACTCCGTCAACTTGCCACGGCCTTTGGTTTCGAGGATGCCCTCCATTCCGAGCGGCAGAATAATCTTTTCCGGGCCTTCGCCGACACGGGGCCCGTGCTTGAACGCTACTGGGCCTGGCAGGCAGGCATCGGATGGATAGGACGCAACCATCAGCTGATCATCCCGCATGCCGGCAGCATGTTCTTCTTGGGCGAGTTGCTACTCAATGTCGAACTGGCCTACGACCAACCAATGCCTAGCCGCTGCGGCCGTTGCCACAGATGCGTTGACGCTTGTCCCACGCATGCGCTGATTCCCAAAGACGACGAGAGCATGCCCTCAACAGATTTCGACGCGCGCCGTTGTCTTTCCTATCAGCTCATCGAGAACCGCCAAAAATTGTCGGCCGATGCCGTGGAGACGATGGGCGACTGCATCTACGGCTGCGACCGATGTCAGAAGGCCTGTCCGTGGAACCGCTTCTCCACACCGACCACAGATCCCCTGTTGCAGCCTTCTGAAGCATTGATGAAGATGACGAAAGAAGACTGGCACGAGCTCTCCGTAGAGAAATATCGCCAGCTTTTCAAAGGTTCGGCCGTAAAACGTGTGAAATATGAGGGACTCATACGTAATATAAGAGCAGCTGAAGATGAGTCTTCGAAAAAAAGCAGAGAAGCTAACGAATCTCTTTAAAAAAAGTTGTATCTTTGCAGTAAATAATTTAGCCTTAACTCTTCCAGTTGGGTTGAACAACTATAAATTAAAAATATCTACGAAATGAAACCAACATTATTGCTCCTCGCTGCCGGTATGGGTAGCCGCTATGGAGGTTTGAAACAGCTTGACGGTCTGGGTCCCAATGGTGAGACCATCATGGATTATTCCATCTATGATGCCATTCAGGCAGGCTTTGGCAAAATCGTCTTCGTTATCCGGAAATCCTTTGAGAAGGATTTCCGCGACAAAGTACTCTCCAAATACGAAGGACATATTCCCGCAGAACTCTGCTTCCAGTCGCTCGACGCACTGCCCGAGGGCTTCACTGTCCCCGAAGGCCGTGAGAAACCATGGGGCACCAACCATGCCGTGATGATGGCCAAGGATCTGATTCATGAGCCTTTCTGCGTGGTCAACTGCGACGACTTCTACAACCGCGACGCCTTTATGGTGATCGGCAAGTTCCTGTCCGAACTTCCCGAGGGCAGCAAGAACCGCTATGCCATGGTAGGCTTCCGCGTGGGCAACACCCTCTCTGAGAACGGTACCGTGGCTCGTGGCATCTGCTCAAAGAATGCTGAGGGCCATCTAACAACCGTCGTGGAGCGCACCGAGATTATGCGTGTCAACGGCGAGGTATGCTATAAGGACGAGGCTGGCAACTGGCAGCCCGTGGGAGGTGACAACACACCTGTGTCGATGAACATGTGGGGCTTCACTCCTGACTATTTCGACTACAGCGAGGCTGAATTCAAGGTATTCCTTTCCGACCCGAAGAATATGTCCAATCCCAAGGCTGAGTTCTTTATCCCATTGATGGTGAATAAACTCATCAACGATGGCACAGCCACGGTTCAGGTACTAGACACCACGAGCAAGTGGTTCGGCGTCACCTATCAGGCCGACCGCGCTTCTGTCGTAGCCAAGATTCAGAGCCTGATCGACGCTGGCGTATATCCGCAGAAACTTTTCTAATAAGACTCTTCTATTCGATTTATTCATCGAAATGAAATATAGGAGCGCATCTTCCCGTCGAGGCAGGTGCGCTCCTTATTTTATATGATGTCCGTAGAAGCGACTTCAATCTTGACGACAACGAAAGCCTATCCTAAGTTCCACATCATCAGCCAGTCTGCTTATTGCTGATAATCGAGAGATTGCCTGATGCCAGACGCTCAGCTTCCAAAGGCATGACTCAAAAAGAAAAATCCGGCGGTTTTCTTTTTCAATTTAATTTATTGTAGTATCTTTGTAGCAGAAAACGGAAAAGATGATTAATCCCGGACAGAATCACTTATTGACACATACAGTGGACGAACTCGCCGACCTTGAGGTCTGGAATATCTTCCAGCCACGTCAGGGAGGGGGGAAGAGTGGCCGTTCGTTTGCCTTGACCAGAGGTCAACGACCTTCAGGAGAGGCTTTGGCCCAGATTGTGTCCTTGGCTCGTGCCATTCTGTTTCCTGGTTATTACGGCAAGTCAAACGTGAACCAGCAGACGCTGAAATTCCAAATCGGTGTCAACGTCGAGCAGTTTCAAAAGCTGCTTGCGGGGCAGATCTACGCAGGACTGAGTTTCTGCGACAATGGTCAGGTCGAGGATGTTGCAGTCGACGCTTATGAGCGCAATCTTGCTCTGCGCGAGCGCAGTGAGGAATTGTCGCTCCGACTGACAACAAAACTGCCGGACATCCGCAAGATTTTGTTGACCGATGTCGTAGCGGCATACAATGGTGACCCGGCAGCCAAAAGTTTTTCCGAGATTATCTCTTGCTATCCCGTTATCAAGGCCTTGGTGAACTATCGCATCGCCCATGAGCTTTTTCTGATGGATGTGCCTCTCATTCCGCGTATGCTGACCGAGATGGCACATTCCGAGACCGGAATTGATATCCACCCGGGTGCTGCCATCGGTTCCTATTTCACCATCGACCATGGCACAGGCGTGGTGATTGGTGAGACTTGTACCATCGGCACAGGCGTCAAACTCTATCAGGGTGTCACGCTCGGTGCCAAGAGCTTTCCGCTCGACGCCGACGGCAATCCCATCAAGGGCATTCCCCGTCACCCGCATTTGGGTGACAATGTGGTGGTTTATGCCAATGCCACCGTTCTTGGCAACATCCACATTGGTGATGGTTGCGTTATCGGTGCCAACACTTGGGTCATGGAAGACATGGCTCCCAACACAAGAAAATATAAGAAGAGTAACAAAACGTCTCTGACAAGAGAGACAGAAAAAATCCAATAGAATTTACCCACAACAATGGAAAATGAATTTGAACTCATTGCCAAGACATTCATGGGCCTGGAACCCGTTTTGGCGCAGGAGCTCACAGAATTAGGTGCAAACAACGTTCAGATTGGACGTCGTGTTGTCTCTTTCACCGGTGACAAAGAGATGATGTATAGAGCCAACTTCCAGTTGCACACGGCTATCCGCATTCTCAAACCCATCAAGCATTTCATGGCACGCTCGGCTGATGATGTATACGAAGCTACAAAGACAGTAGATTGGAGCAAATACATCCTCCCCGGCAAGACGTTCTCTGTTGACAGCGTGGTCTACTCCGAAGAATTCCGCAATTCCCGTTTCGTCACCTACAAGGTGAAGGACGCCATCGTTGACCAGTTCAGAGAGCGTACTGGCACCCGTCCCAACATTTCGGTAAGCAATCCCGACATCCGACTTCACATTCATATTTCAGACGACGACGCAACGCTCAGCCTCGACTCGAGCGGTGAGAGTCTGCATCGCCGTGGGTACAGACAGGAGAGTGTTGAGGCTCCTCTGAACGAGGTGCTGGCCGCTGGCATGATTCTCATGACCGGATGGCGCGGCGAAACCGATTTCATCGATCCCATGTGCGGTTCTGGAACCCTTCTCATCGAGGCCGACCTTATCGCCCGCAACATGTCGCCAGGCATCTTCCGCAAGGAGTTTGCCTTCGAGAAGTGGCCCGACTTCGACCAGGATCTTTTCGACACCATCTACAATGATGATTCACGTGAACGTGAATTCACCCACCATATCTATGGCTACGACGTTGACATGAAAGCTGTCAACACAGCCCTGCTCAATGTCAAGGCAGCCGGACTGAGCAACGACATCACCGTAGCACAACAGGACTTCAAGGATTTCAAGAAGCCCAAGGAGAAAGCCATCATGGTGATGAATCCTCCCTACGGCGAGCGCATCTCTACGCCCAATCTGCTGGGAACCTACAAGATGATTGGCGAACGCCTGAAGCGCGAGTTCTCCGGAAATACGGCTTGGATTCTTTCCTATCGTGAAGAGTGCTTCGAGCAGATTGGCCTGAAGCCAAGTCTTAAGATTCCTCTCTACAATGGCAGTCTGGAGTGCGAGTTCCGCAAGTATATGATGTTCGACGGTGCCATGAAGGATTTCCGTTCCAATGGCGGTATCGTGAAAACCGACGAGGAGAAGCGCGAGATGGCACAGAAGCACCGCTTCAAGAAGCACCGCGACGACTTCAAGGAGCGTTTTGAGCATGATGAGGAAGAAAACGAGGAGGGCGACATCCGCACTTTCAAGTTCACTCCTTTGCGCAAGAACGACCGCTTCGGCGACAAGCGCAATGACCGCTTTGGCGACAGACGCAATGACCGTCGCTCTGGCGGTGGCCGCTTTGGACGCGACTTCGACGACGAGCGTGGCGGTGACCGCAGAGGCAGAAAGCCAGAAAGAAACTTCAGAAAAGACGGAGGAGGCAAGAAAACCTTTAAAGGCAAGCGATATGAGAAAGAAGATTAATCGTTGTTCAGTCTTGGTCCACGCCGGTGCCATCGCGCTGCTTACCGTGGCAGGACTCTTATTCCCGCAAATGACCAACGCTCAGAAAAAGTTCACTCTTGAAGATCTGAATTTCGGCGGTACCAACTACCGCAACATGATTGCCAAGAACCGCTACGCAACGTGGTGGGGCAACCGTCTCGTGCGGCAGGACTTGGACGAGTGTTCATTGATCGACAAGAAGACGGGCAAAGCCTCAAAGCTGTTCTCGCTTGACGAAATCAATAAATGGATAGGTCAGGACAAGGCCATCACTTCGCTATACTACGCTACCTTCCCCGACGCCAACCAGCCTTTGGTGCTGCTGCAGTCGTCGAAGAAGCGTTATCTCGTCGACTTTAAGAAGCATTCGGTTGTTTGGACACAAGACGCAGCCAACCAGGCCCACGATGATTTCTGTCCGACAACTCGACTAACGGCCTACACGCCAGCCGACGGTTACGACCTCTACGTGGCCGGTCAGGATGGACAACAGCCTCAGCGCATATCTTCCGACGCATCGCGCGACGTGCTCTATGGCACGAGTGTTCATCGTGATGAGTTCGGCTACGAGAAGGGAACATTCTGGAGTCCTGACGGAAAGAAACTGGCCTTCACACGTATGGATCAGAGCATGGTGACCGATTATCCTTTGGTTCACATCCCTGAAATCGACTGGACACCGGCTGAGGGCGAGAGTCGCATCGCCACCCCTGCGCCTGAAAAATATCCTATGGCTGGGGAAAAGATGCACAAGGTGACGATAGGCGTATACAACACCGAGAATCACAAGACCATCTATCTCCAGGCTGGTGATCCCACCGACCGCTACTTCACCAACCCTGCCTGGAGTCCTGATTCCAAGACGGTCTATCTGTTTGAACTCAACCGCGACCAAAATGATTGCAGACTCGTGGCTTACGATGCCGCTACGGGCGAGAAGCAAGGAGAGCTATACCGTGAGACCGACGACAAGTATGTGGAACCGCTTCATCCGATAACGTTCCTGCCTTGGAACAGCAACGAGTTCATTTTCCAAAGTCAGCGTGATGGCTTCAACCATTTGTATGTCTTCAACCTCAAGACCAACAGCTATCGTCAGTTGACGAGTGGCCGATGGGTGGTGATGGAGATGTTGGGATTCAATGCCAAGCGCCACAGCATCATCATCGCTTCCAACGAGTGCAGTCCTATTCAGCGCAACCTCTATGAGGTGAACGTTGACAACGGACGCCGCACGCTCCTCGACGACGGAAAGGGATGGCACAGAGGCGCACTGAGCACCGACGGAGCCTACATCTACGACAACTACACTGAGCCCGATGTACCGCGCAATATCGACATCATCGATGTAGCCAAGGCCCAACGCCTGCGTTATTTCACGGCCGAGAATCCCTGGAAGGGCTACAATGTTCCGACCTATGAGTGCGGGACGCTGAAGGCTGCCGATGGCAAGACCGACCTTTACTGGAGAATGGTGAAACCCGTCAACTTCGATCCCAACAAGAAGTATCCTACTATTATATATGTATACGGTGGCCCACACGCCCACAACGTAGACGCATCCTGGCATTACGGTTCGCGCAGTTGGGAAACCTACATGGCACAGGAAGGCTATCTGCTCTTCATTCTCGACAACAGAGGCAGTGAGCATCGCGGCAAGGAATTTGAGCAGGCCACATTCCGTCATCTGGGACAGGAGGAAGTGAAAGACCAGATGGAAGGCGTGAAATATCTTCAGAGCCTGAGCTATGTCGACACGACCCGCATCGGTGTTCACGGTTGGAGCTTTGGTGGATTCATGACCATCAATCTGATGACCACGCATCCCGAAGTGTTCAAGGTGGGCGTTGCCGGTGGTCCCGTCATCGACTGGAAGTGGTATGAGGTGATGTATGGCGAGCGCTATATGGATACCCCCCAGACCAATCCCGAAGGTTATGCCCAGTCGTCATTGCTGCCGAAGGCCAAGAATCTGAAAGGACGCTTGCAAATCATCATTGGCACCAACGATCCTGTCGTTGTACCTCAGCATGCTCTCTCGTTCCTCAAGGCTTGCATCGGCGCTGGCACCCAGCCCGACTTCTTTGTCTATCCGGGCGAGCCCCACAACATGCGCGGTCATCAGAGCACGCACTTGCACGAGCGCATCTCGCGCTACTTCTTCGATTATCTGAAATAAAATAACGGGCTATCTGCCTTCCCGAAGTGCTCGACGTAGCAGCGAAGAAAGGCAGACAGCTGTAAAGAAAACAAGAATATGAGAATCTTACTATTGGGTTCAGGCGGCCGCGAACATGCGCTGGCCTGGAAAATCGCTCAGAGTAAATTGTGTGATAAACTGTTCATCGCTCCCGGCAATGCAGGAACTGCAGATTGTGGCGAGAATGTTGCCATCGGAGTGGGTGAAACCGACAAGTTGAAGGATTTCGCCGTAGACAATACCATCGACATGCTCGTTGTCGGACCAGAGGATCCTCTTGTACACGGCATTACCGACGCCTTCCGTGCCGATCCGCGCACTGCTCATATTAAGGTGATAGGTCCATCGGCTTCCGGTGCCCGTCTGGAGGGCAGCAAGGACTTTGCCAAAGGATTCATGAAACGCCACGGCATCCCCACGGCTGCTTATGAGACTTTCGACGGAACTACATTGGAAGAGGGACTGAAATTCCTAGAGACTCTGAAGCCGCCTTACGTGCTGAAGGCCGACGGACTGGCAGCCGGAAAGGGCGTGCTCATTGTGCCGACGCTGGAAGAGGCCAAGAAGGAATTCAAGGAAATGCTGGGCGGCATGTTCGGCAACGCTTCCGCAAAGGTTGTCATTGAGGAGTTCCTCAGTGGCATCGAGTGCTCCGTATTCGTCCTCACGGATGGCAAGCATTACGCTCTGCTGCCCGAGGCCAAAGACTACAAGCGCATCGGCGAGCACGACACGGGTCTGAACACCGGTGGAATGGGAAGCGTATCTCCGGTGCCTTTTGCCGATAAACTGTGGATGGAGAAAGTGGAAAACCGCATCATCCGGCCGACAATCGAAGGTCTTGCTGCCGAGAATATCGACTACAAGGGATTCATCTTCTTCGGTCTGATCAACGTTGCCGGCGATCCTTATGTCATCGAGTACAATTGCCGAATGGGCGATCCTGAGACTGAGACCGTGATGCTGCGCCTGAAGAGCGACATCGTAGACCTCTTTGAGGGTGTTGTCGAGGGCGACCTCGATAAGCGTCCTGTAGAGTTCGACGACCGCAGCGCCGTTTGTGTCATGCTTGTCAGCGGTGGTTATCCCCAGCATTACGTGAAGGGTTACCCCATCTCGGGTCTCGACAAGGTGGAAGGCTCCATCGTGTTCCATAGCGGCACCGCTCTGAAAGACGGACAGGTGGTCACGGCTGGTGGTCGTGTGATTGCCGTGAGCAGTTATGGAGCCAACAAGGCCGAGGCTTTGCAGAAGAGTTTCGAAGAGGCCAGCAAAATTGAGTTTAAGGATAAATACTTCCGCCGCGATATAGGACAGGACCTCTAAACATTAGAAGCTAGAAGTAAAAAAGTTAGGAGTTGGAATAAGCTGATAGTAGTTAACTGATTTCCAACTCCTGACTTCTTTCCATTCAAAGATTACATTACTACTTTTGTTCTGGGATTAATTGCATGAAAAGATTACAAAACAGGATAGCTGGGTCGCGCATAGCATTACCCGTAACAGCTCTCTATGCATTGATCATTAGTTTGGCCAATCATCTCATCGGTCAGTCGTTGTGGATCCAATTGCTGTTGCTGGCCGTCTCTACCCTACTCATGGTTCAACTCAACAACATCAATGCGCTGATTCGCATCTACAGCCGAATGGTTTCTTGTTCCTATCTGGTGCTGATGTCGATGATTACCTTCATATTCCCCGACCTGCAACAATCCCTGGCAGCCTTGTGCTTCATTGTCTTTCTGCTCATCGTCTGCTA
>Ga0256404_1003412_pt1 | contig 32423 bp, 26 predicted proteins | sample RumenRJG_01DNA_FD_185990 | JGI IMG/M metagenome (GOLD analysis project Ga0256404, IMG submission 185990) | Bovine rumen microbial communities from Lethbridge, Alberta, Canada - RJG_01 | ecosystem: Host-associated > Mammals > Digestive system > Stomach > Rumen | place: Canada: Alberta | collected...
CTGGCAAAAACGACGGAGCATAAGAAAATGTCATTCCTGTAATCTGATTGTGGTCATTGTCTTCATCGTTATCAAAGTAGTCGGATTCAGAAAGATAACCAATCCACATGCGGCCTTCAACGTCGCCAACATACCAACCAAGCCATGGTAGATGGATTGATGTTTTGCGTAAGCCTATATCAAATTTTGGGTAAGAAGGAGCATTGTTTGAGTGTAAAAGCGGGTTTAGCCAAGCAGGACCAAGCCATATTGCCTGTGTTCCAATTCCCGTGGTTAAATTGTGCCAGGTATAGCGGATTTCTGTGTCTCCCCAGTCATAAGTAAAGAAAGCCTTGTCTCCGAATCTTTGAGGGGCATCGCAACCGACATTTTGGTTGGCTCCGTATCCCCAAAAGTATCCGTACTCGCTGTCGTATGTAGATGGCATATAATCATATTCCCGGTTTTGGCTAAAGCTTAGCTGGGGCTTGAAGGTTGCTTCCAGGCCGTAGGCTTCGAGGCGGGCACCGGCGGTAAAGCTTGTGTTGTAGCCTTTGCCTTGCCAGAGGGCTCCGTCGTTTTGGCCGTAGGGGGCGGCGGTGTTGTAGCTGTTGAACCATTCGGGGCCGTAGATTTTTACTTTTACGCTCTGGTCTATGCCGCGGGTAAAGATGTTGTCGGTTTTTTGTGCTGGCTCGTATACTGTCCATTTGGAGCCGAGGCTGTTGTTTTTCCAGACGTTTTCGTCTGCGGTTTTTGCTTCTTCGGTCAACGTCCATTCGCTGTCGCTTAGCGTTCTGTAGCCCAGGGTGGGGCGTTCGGCTAGTCCCTGTAGGCTTAGGAAGTCATAGTATTCTTCTTCCGTGCTTTTTAGGGCTTCCTGAGAAAAAATTGGAAGAGAGATGGCATATGTTGCAAGTAAAGAGCAAATCAGTCTATGTTTCATAGGGGTGATTTTAGCATAAATTGAGATTTTAGTACATATAGGGGCTTTGTTATGATTTTAAGCTTTGATACCAGAGCACCGAAGCATATTTCTGTATGCCTAAATTTTATATTCCAAGTAGATGCACAGGAAAACAATATGAAATATCGTTTAATGGGCGGATTTTTTCGCAACAGTCTATTACAAGTCCGGTTTCTATTTTCTTTTTGTATTTGTTAAGGACGTTGAAATTTTTTGTTGGATTTTTTGGAGCAATACCTTTTTTTATTTCTATTGGATAGATGGCTTCCTCATTTACAAACAAAAGGTCTATTTCCTTCTGGTCAACGTCACGGTAATAGTATAAAAAATCCCTTGGATTCCTGTTGAATGAGAAAAAGTTTTTTATTATTTCGCTTACGACATACGTTTCAAAAAAAGCTCCGCTCATTGCACATTTTTCAAGCATGGATGGATCAGGCCATTTACAAAGATATGCGCAAAGGCCTGTGTCCATAAAATAAATCTTTGGTGCTTTGATAATTCTGTTTGACATATTTGACATGTAAGGTTGCAAAAGATAGATTATGCCAGAAGTTTCCAGTATGGAAAGCCACCTTTTGCACGTTTTAACATCAATTCCTACGGAATTTGCAATTTCGTCATAATGAACTTCTTGGGCTGTTCGCAATGCAACTATTGATATGAAATTTCTGAACTGTGTTTCACTTGATGCTGAAATCAGTTTTTTTACGTCTTTTTCTATGTATGTGCTAACATAAGACTTGAAATAGATATCTCGTTTTGAGACATTTGTGCAGATGTCTGGCATACCTCCTGTGAATATTTCTGCATATATTTGTGAGCGGGTACGATAGGGTACTTTTTGTTCCCGAACTCTGCATATAAGTTCCTCCACTTTTGGGGTAAAAGGATTTTCTAAAAATTTATTCCGTTCCGCCTGCGAAAAAGATGACATTTCTATAACACCACAACGGCCGGCAAGCGAATCTGAGATACCCTGCTGGAGCTCAAACCTATTGGAGCCAGTCAGTATATACATTATTTGTCTTTCTTCCCCATTTTTTAGCCAAACTTTTCTTTGTTCATCAATTTTAATTTTTATAGCATCCAAAAGTTCTGGTGCCTTTTGAATCTCGTCTATTATTACTGGCCATGGATTCATATCCAAAAATTGCTTGGGGTTTTGCTGTGCTAAATTTCTGTCATCTATATCGTCAAGTGTAACTATGTTGAAAGTCTTGGAAAAAATATGATCTAGCGTCGTTGATTTGCCAATTTGCCTTGGGCCATACAAAACAATGCATGGAAAGGATTTTGATATTTCCAAAATAGAGTCTTCTATAGTGCGGTTTATGTACACTGGATTGTCTCCTGTATATAAAAAGTGCGTTTAAAAACGGAAAGGACTCCCTTTTTAAACGTAAAATAAGAATATCATGATAGTTCATGATTTTCAAGAGCGCAGGATGGTAGAGCGGTGTGGGTAGCGTCTGAAAGAGGAATGTTGGTTGAGCTTTGTAGAAAGTTTTTTACTTGTACTAGAAAATTTTATTGGTTTTTTAATTTCTTTCGGTTATACTAGAAACAAATGAAAGAGGAAGTTTTAGACAGCAGAAATGGCTACTGGAAGAATAGCAAAAGTTGTGGTGAGAGTTGTTGTCATACTGTATGATTGGGAAATTGGCATAGATGTCGTCGATAAGTTTTGAAAAATGAAAACATTCTGATTTGGGAATAGCTTGAAAATATCGGAGATGATGTTTGTATTCAGCATATACAGAGGATCCATTTTATTCCACCTCTACATCATCAAAAATGTGTTCAGCCCCAGGGCGGCCAAAGTAATTTCTGTCGCGGAGACTGTCAAAATATTCGGTGTAGTCAAAATCGTCGTCATATAAAATACTTTTGACCGTGGGACTTTATCTTGTGTTTTTTTTATATATGGGATAATATATAAGTGGACTTTGGATTATCCCATGCTATGCGGAGGGGAAGCATATGGATTTTATAGAAAGGCATGCAGAAGAGACATTAAAAAGATTCGTCTCATCTTTCCCGGCAATCTTAGTTACAGGTGCAAGGCAGACCGGAAAGACTACGATTTTAAAAAAAATTGCAGATGAAAATTCAGTTTTAAGCACGACTTTTGATGATATTACAGAAGAGCAGTCCGCATTGTCTGATCCCAAAACTTTTCTTGAACTTCATGAAAGCCCCTACATGTTTGATGAAGTTCAATATGTGCCGGATTTGTTCCGCTATCTGAAAATGGAAATAGACAGGAACAGGCATAACGGAATGTACTATCTTACCGGGAGCCAGCAGTTTAAACTTACTGAAAAGGCAACAGAGAGCCTTTCCGGTCGAATTGGAATTGTGCAGTTATATCCGCTTTCAGCTCGAGAAATTCGAAGGGATCCTTTTTCTGATGCTTTCCTTCCTTCTAAGGAATACATTATGGGGCGCAACAAAGCATTTGCTGATTATAATTTTTCTATCCGAAAACTGTGGGAAAGAATTTATACCGGCGGATATCCTGAGGTAATAAAAGGAAGTGTTAGTCCAAGGGATTTTTATGCTTCTTACCTAAAGACATACATAGAGCGGGATATAAAGAACTTAAGCCAGGTGGCTGATGAGATGCAGTTTTTGCAGTTCATAACTGTTGTTGCCTCACGGACAAGTCAGCTTGTAAATTACGGAGACTTGGGGAGGGAATGCGGGATAAGCGAAGTGACTGCAAAGAAATGGCTTTCCCTTCTGGTAACTTCTGGAATTGTGTATCTTTTGAGGCCTTATTCTTCAAACGTTGAAAAAAGAGTTGTAAAAACGCCAAAGATGTATTTTATGGATACAGGGCTTGCGGCTTATCTTACACGCTGGACAAATCCTGAGGTTATGCAGAATGGGGCAATGGCAGGGGCTTTCTTTGAAACCTATGTTGTAAGTGAGGTTATAAAATCTTTTGCAAACAGGGGTGAAGATGCGCCGCTTTATTTTTACCGGGATAAGGACAAAATAGAAATTGACCTGCTTATAGAAGAGAACAACACACTTTATCCCGTGGAAATAAAGAAGACTGCAAGCCCAAACAGTGATGATGCAAAGAATTTCTTTATAACAGACCGGCTGAAGAATGTTCAGATTGGGCAGGCTGTAATTGTATGCGGAACGGATAAAGTTGTATCTGTTAAAAAAGGTGAAAAAGCAGCATTGGCAATTCCTGTGGAATTTTTATAAGGAGCCTACGCCGCCGTGTAGCCCCTTTAGTACCGCCCGTATGGGCGGTATGACCGTTAGGGAAGGGCGAAAGGGCGGTGACGCATAGGCCTGGCTGTCGAGTTAGCCAAGGAATAAGATGGTAGAGCGGTGTGGGTACCGTCCAAAAAAGTATTTGTATGATAGACCCCAAAACAAGTTCAGGGTGACAGATATTTATTCTGCTTTGTTTTGTGCCTGCACTGTTTCTATCATAAAGTCGGCGGTGCGCTTTCCGGCCTCTCCTATGTGCTGCCAGGCTTGGGCTTTTGCGCTTGCACGGCGCTGCTTTAGTTCCGGGCTGTCGGATGCGTTTTGGATTACTTCTTTTATGCGGCCAAAGTCTTTTTCTTCCAAGAGGATTCCGCAGTTTTTGAGGGTCTGCATTTCCCAGAGGCCTTCGTAGTTTTCACCGTGGATGTCGTAGGCATCGTAGGGCAGGAGGTCCATTTTGCTTGCTGCATAGATAACAGGCTTGTCGCAGAGGAAGGTGTAGTCGAATATGATGCCGGAGAAGTCGGAAATCATGATGTCGGCTTTTTTTAGCGAATAGATGTTGTCGCGTTCGTAGTCCCAAGTGACGTTTGCTTTGTCTTTGTAGCGTTCCGTAAGTTTGTCCAGCATTTCTGCTTCTGAGATTTTTGACTGCGGGTGCGGGCGGATTATGATGTTGAATCCTGTTTGGATAAGGGGGTCTAAGAGGCGTTCACCATAGAGCGAAAGGAGGGCGCTTTTTCCCCATGACGGAGAGACGAGAACCGTGTACTGATGGTTTTCTTCGGCTGGGATTTCTGCAATCTTTTTTTGAAGCACGTCCAGGTAGGTGCAGCCTACGGTTACCAGTTCTTTTGCGGGAAGGCCACGCTGCTTTTCCAGGGTGCGTATGTCTTCTCCAGAGTAGTCTCCGGTTAGCAAGACGGAGTCAAAGAAGTCTAGGCCAAAGAGCCTGTACATTGAAGAGTCGGTGGTTGAATGGAAGATGTGGCAGTAGTGCTTTACGTTTTTGCTGCGCTTCCACTGGTAGACGTTTACGCCGGGCGTTGTGCAGACAAGGATTCCTGCGCTCATCATGTTGAGCTTTGCATAGGCAGAGTTTCCAGTTCCTATGACTTCCGGTTTTACGTACTTGAAATTCTGGCTAAAAACCGGGTCTTCGGCGGACGAGACGTAATAGGTGATTTCCGTTTCGCGCTTTTCGAATTCCTGTAGTACAGGGAGGAAGACGTTCCAGTAGCGGCGGTCTTCGCAATAAATTACGTACTTCTTATATGAAGAATCCTGGATTACGCCGTTCTTCTTGCCGGAGATTAGCACTTTTAGTTTAATCCAGACTGCCTTTGAAAGGAAGAACAGTGTGGTTGCGGCTCCAATCAAGATTGAAAAGAGCATGCTTCCCGTTCCCGGGTCGATATAAAGGAGCATAAGGTTCATCTTTTATTTTCCTGTTTTATTTTCCTAAAAATTCTTTTATAAGGTTGAATGCCTTGTCCATCCATTCTTTTGGTGCAACAGTTACGCGCATTGCAAGCTGGCCGTTTTCCGTCCACAGGCGCACCAGTATGCCGTTCTGCGCAAGGTAGTCCTTTAGCTTTTGCGTATCTATTGAATTGTCAAAATGAATGAAAACAAAGTTTGCGGCAGATTTGAATGCCTTTACGTTTGCAAGGGTATTCATCTGGGCAATAAAGTTGTCCCTTATTTGGGCGGTTGTCTTTGTAAGGTTGTCGTAATAGGCCTTGTCCTGCAAAGCGGCGACTGCTGCCTTTCTGCCTATGTTGCTTACGCGGAAGGGGTTAAGATCCAGTTTGAAGACCTGCTTTGCCATTGGGGCGCACAGACCGTAGCCAATGCGGACTCCTGCGAGACCGTAGAGTTTGGAGAAAGTGCGGCAGAAGACAACGTTGTTGTAGGAGTTCAAGAGGTGCTTTGCGTCGATTTTTTCGGAAGAGAAGCCAAGGTATGCTTCGTCTATGATTACTAGAGATGACGGGTTTTGCTTTACGATTTTTTCAACATCGGTCTGGCTCATGACTGCGCCGGTCGGGTTGTGTGGCGTCGTAATTACGATGATTCTTGGGTTTGTCTCGCGGGCCTTTGAGAGGAGGCCTTTTACGTCAAATTCGTATGAATCTTTGCCGGGCTTGATTTCGTAGTATGCGGCCTTTGCAAAGTGGAGTTCCACTACGGATTTGTAGTAGTTCCATGCGGGGGCGGAAATGAGTACCGTGTCGTCCTTGTTGAGTACAAGGGTCATTATTGTTTTGATAACGTCGGAGGAGCCTGAGTGGACAAAGATGTTGTCTGTGGGAAGGTCAAGCATTTTTGAGACTTCAAGGGCAAGCTCGTCTTCGCGGGTAAGGTCGTAGAGGCACAAATCTTCCATCTTGGCATTGTGGAAGACTTCAAGGCATTTTGGGGATGCGCCGAAGAGGTTTTCGTTTACGTGCATGCGGCCTGTAAGTTGCTCTGTTGAGACTACGGAGTACTGCTTAACGTCCGTGTAGTTTGAAAGGTAGGAGATGCGCTGGGTACTGTTTACGAATTCTTCTTCTTGAAAGAACTGGTTTACAAATTCCTTAAAGCTTGGGTTGAATTCGATGATTTCTTCCGTTGTGTCAAATTCCTTACATTCGGCATCTGTTGTCTTGCGGATTTTCATGTTGAGTACGTCGATGTGCTTTGCATAGAAGTGGTCCCAAAGCATGTACTTCATTTCCGGGTCGTAGTATTCCTTGACCATAAGGTCTTTGAAGGTGTCGGAAAAGTCTTTGCGCCAGAATGATTCGCCTATGATGTACCAGCTTTTTTCACCGCCGCGTTTTACTTCGCGCATGTAGCCGTTTTTGTCAAAAGCCTTTACGCAGTCTTCATTGATGAATTCATCAGAATATTTGGCGGCATAGTATGAGTCGTAAACGTAGTCGCGGTAAACGTTGTGGGCAAACCAGTTGTCTGAGCAGCAGATGTAGGAATTCTTTATGTAGTCTTTTGCGGCATACAAAGAAGATATGTTGTTTTTTTCCTGCCATTCTTCGTTGTCGATTACAATCAGCTCTGGATATTTTTTTGCCATTTCGTAGTATTTTTCTTTTAGGTAGCCTACGACGATTACGATTTCTTTGATTCCTGCATCGTGCATCTGCTTAATCTGGCGCTCAACCATTGTGTCGCCTTTTATTTCAAAGAGGCCTTTGGGGAGGTAGTTGGAAAGGGGCATGCATCTTCTGGAGCGTCCTGCCGCCATAATGATTGCATTGTCTACTTTATAGGGGGCAAGTGCTTCGTAGCCTGAATCTGTGATTTTATTGCCGTCTGTCCAGCCGTTCTTTTGGCAAGTCTGTTTGAGTTCATCTGAAAAAGATGTGGTGTCGTTCCTTTTGTGGACTGCATACAAATATTCAAATTCCTGTTCGGTCATAGTTTTGTTCTCCTGTATATTTAAGGCATAAAGATGCCCTTATATTCTACTCCTATTTTAATTAGTTTTCAATATTAGCTTCTGTCCAGCTGGATGCCTTAAAAACGTCGTCTTTTACACGCCACCACTGGTTTTTGCGGACCGGGAAGGTGTAGTCGCCCTGCATTAGCCAGGCCTGATGCACGTCACTTGAGCTTATTATAACGCCGTCTTTTTTTATGGAAGAAGTGTCCAGCGGTATTTTTTTGTTTGTAAATGGATTTACCGGGGCTTCTACGATTCCATTCAGGGCAATGGAAGGCACGTCTCCGTTTGTCATGAAGCTTCCGTCGGTTTTTAGGGGGCCTGTCTGGTTAAAGTCTTTTACCATAAGCAGGGGGTGGAAGTGTCCGCGGCCAGTGTACCTGTCTCCTGCAATTTTTTCGTCCAGGGCATCGTCTTTTTCCATGCAGTCTTCGTAACTTGCACGGCTGTGGTCAGCTGCGATTATGATGCGGGTGTTGTCGTAAACGCCTTGCTGCTTTAGGTAGTCAAGCCACTTTGCAATCTGTTTGAATGCCGCCATGTTGGTATGGTAGGCTTCTTCATTCTTAAAGCGGCTCTGTCCCTTGTTTGTAATTTTTTCTGAAGGAACATAGTCTGGTGCCTGCATGAATGTGGATGAGTGGGTAAGTTCATTTACAATGCAGATGTAGGAGCCCAAATTTGTTTCTTCCGTCAATGTTAGTTCAGGGAGGAAAGAGAGAGGGGCGTAGTTGTCTATTATGTTTGTGTAAGAGGTAACGTTGTCGTCCGTGTTCCAGTACTTACCTTTCTGATAGATTATTTCCCTTACTATTGCGGGGCTTGTGCGGAAAAAGCTAAAGAAGAGCATGTTGCGCTTTAAGAGTTTTTCCGTGTTGTCAAGGCCTGAAGATTCGCGGTGGGACTTGTACCAGGCGCTTGAATATTTGCCGATTGTCTGGTAGCCAGAAATTTTGGGGTAGGGGTCTGTTATTGTAAGGTCTGCATAGGCATTGTAGTTTGCCCAGGACGGGTCTGTTATGCTTGCGGAAAAGTCTGCCTGTTCTGTAAAAATGCGTGGCAAAAGCAGCAGGGCTTCGTTGTTCTTTTTGTAGAGAAGCTCGTCTTTTCGTTTGTTCATTTCCAGGGGGGCATATTCGTATCCACCGTAAACAAGGGGAGCACCCATGAGCGTGTGGCCGTTGAAGGAAAGCGTGTTCTTGTAAAGGGTAAAGCCGGAGAAGGATTCGTTAAAAGAAGGGTCTTCTCTGAACATTTCTTCTGCATACTGGTTTTCCGAGCGGTCAAGCATAAAGACTATGACGTTCTGCTTGTTTTTTGAGAGCTTAAAAATTGGTTCTATTTTTGCAGATTCAGTTCCGCTTATCTGGAGGAATTCCTTGTACTGCTTTTGAATTGTTGCTGTATTGATGAGGGCAAGGAGCGTAACGGAGAATATTAAAAGAGAAAGTGCGCTGCAGTGGATTTTTGACTTCTTAAATGGAATTGTAAAGACTATTGCAAGAAGCAGGGCTGCCAGTACAAAAAGGTTAAGCAGGCTTGGCATGGAAATAGTCCTGAAATTTACCGCGTTTAGGAAGGTGAGTGTTGCGGAAACGTCTCCGTAGTTCAGCATAAAGAAGAATGAATTTACAATGGCACTTGCGGCTATCCAGCACATAAATGCTGAAAGAAGAGTCTGGATCTTCTTGTTGAAGAGGAAGTAGACACATAAAGGCCAGAAGAGGAAGAATCCTGCTGACTGGGTTAAAACTGTCTTTATGTAAAAGAGGGGATTGGGATGTTCGCCGAGCCCTGAAAATTCAATTGGGGAAGAGGAAACCAAGGCTGCCGGAATGGAAAGGCCTGCAAGTACAAAAAGCAGTACGCATGACAGGATGTAGAGGGAATTCCTTGTTTTTGTTGATTCAGCAAGAACTTTGAGGGGGCCTCCGATAAGTTTGTTTGCAAAACGGATAAAGACCGGGGCTAGGAATATGCAGGCGAAAGCAAGCATTGCCACCAGAGTGTAGGAGAATTTTATCTTTAGTCCAAACAATATATAGGCAAGGAGTATTACGCAGATTGCACAGCACAAAATCCAGAATTTCTTGAGGGGGTTTTTGAGCTTGTAGAAGATGTTTTTTACCAAGCTGAATATGTTGTTGAAGGTCCAGTAAAGAACAAGACCTGCCGGGGAGTCGTAGAGGACTACGAGAAAGACAGCCGCCATTATGTAAATCTGAAGCTTTTCCCTAAGGCCGTGTCCTTTTGAATATATTGCGCCGGAGATGCAGTTTATTAGCGTCATTGCGATTGGCAAGATGTTTACGGAAAATGCCCCTATTGAAAACAAGGCGTCCGGGGCACCCATGTCGCGGATAAAGAGGAAGCTTTCCCCGTTCAGGTCGCTAAGGTGAGAAAGATAGCTGTAAGCGGCAAGGAAAAACGGAACCTGAATTAAAAGACCGAATGATGAGCGGAGAGCCATAATTGGGCTGTAGTGGTGCTGGCGGTAGAAAGTGGACGTCATCATGTAGCGTTCGTCGCCGGAAAATGCTTTTTTTATGCGGTCAAGGCCACTTTTCATCTTTGCCTGTTTTTCGCGCTCAACTTCCTGCCAGTGTTCAGCAACGGCATAAAGCGGAAGACAAAGGATTGTAATTCCAATGGAAACACAGATAACTGCCAGTCCTTCGTTGTGGAAGAATTTTTTGGAAATAGCATAGATGATTTCTATTATTGTATAGAGGGGATAGATTATTAGATTGTATAAAAGCATAGGAATATTATAGTAGTTTTTATTTTCACGTGCAAGCGAGGCTTTGGTTAGGCATTATTTTGCAAAAAAAATTGCGTATTTGTGTCAGTTTTTGAATTTTTAGGGGCTATATATAGTATGGATGGAAAATATGAAAAAAATATTTTTGGTTTTGATGCAGGTTATTTTGCTTGCCTTTTGCTTTGGCGGATGTTCGCTCGGTGATGCGGAGGGGGAATCAAGCAGTTCGGAAAGAAGAAGGGGGACAGGCAGGGAGCTTGGCAGCAGGCAGAAGCTTAGGGTTGCAAACTGGAATGTCCAGACCTTTTTTGACAGTACGACGAGCGGTCTTGAATATGATGAATTCAAGAAAGACGGAAGCTGGGGGCAGGAAGCATATACCGTGCGCCTTGAGCGTCTTTGCCAAGTTATAAAGGCTTTGGATGCGGACGTTTTTGTAATGGAAGAAATTGAAAACGAAGGCGTTATGATGGACATAAGCAATTTTTTGGCGGGGGAATGGGACAAGAAAAAGGTCTATGCCTACGGTTGCTTTGCAAAGGATTTTGGAGCTGCAATAGGTTGCGGCGTGCTTTCCCGCTGGCCCATAAATGGGTTAACCGTTCACGGGGTGGATTTCCGTAAGCAAAAGTCTGATATGCCAAGGATGCGGCCTCTGATGCAGCTTTCAGTTTGCAAGGGTAGCCGCATGCTTACACTTATGGTCAACCACTGGAAGAGCATGAGCGGGGGTGAAAATGCAACGGAGAAGTGGCGTAATGTTCAGGAGTCGGTTCTTTCGCGGAAGGTCGGGGAAGAGCTGGCTCTTGGCAAGGCTGTCTTGTGCTGCGGAGACTTTAACCGGGATATTGGAAAGTTCAAGAAGGGGACGGATAGCGGAACAATCCTTTTGCGGGAACTTGCTTTTGGAAAACAAAATGACTTTGGGGTAGAGGTGCTAAGCCCCTGGTATGATTTTTCGCAATCGCTTGTTGAGCCTGGAAGCTATTATTTTAACGGTGAGTGGTCTAGAATCGACCAGTTTTTTTATGCAGGTGATGCTGAAGTTGAATATTTTGAAGCTGCCGCCTCCGAACCATGGAGCGAAGGGGAAAGCAAAATCCCCAAGAAGTACAAGATTTGGAACGGAAGCGGCTTTAGTGACCATCTGCCGATAGTCTGCGATGTGTCTTTTTAGTACTTGTAGATGCCGTAGATTGTTGTTGCGTTCTTGGAAATCATCATTGCCAAGGTGTTCAAGATTGCGGTGGAGGAAGACAAGTCCAGTTTGATGCCGGAGCCGTCTTTTGCAGTGTTGTAGGTAAGGGTGCATTTTTTGCCGGATGCTTTCTGCATTGCTGTCTGAATGGCCTTGCAGCTGGATGTGAATTTGAGGATGGGCTGAATGCTTGATGAATCAGGTGCGCCTACAAAGGTGAATGAAGTTTCGCCGGTGTAAGAAGCGTCCAAAGCCTTGAAGCCTGCCTGTGCAAGGATTCCGCCAGCGTCGTCTGTGGGGCAGTTGTCGTACATTTTGATTGTGACTTTTTCGCCCTGCTGTTGACCGCCGCCTTGTGAGCTTCCGCTGCTGCTACCAGAAGAATTTGTGGTTGCGCAGCTTGAAAGGGCAAAAATGAAAGAGATAGCTGCTACTGCAGCCAGAACGAGTGTTGATTTCTTCATGAAAAAACTCCTTAAAGGGCATTGGCATGGGAATGCTTAGACCTTTCTTAAATTATAAGGCCTTTGCTGTAATTTCGCAAGCATTAGTTGTGAAAGGCATACTAGAACGACCTACGCCGCCGTGGAGCCCCGGCAGTACCGGCCGAAGGACGGTATGAGCGGATAGCGAAGGGCGGAAGGGCGGTGGCGCAAGGGCACCTTCCGTCGAGTTAGCCAAGGAATAAAATGGAAGAGCGGTTAAAGGTACCGTCCAAAAAAATGGCAAAATGAAAAATTACAGCGTAAAGCTTCCGATTATGTCTCCGAGGGAATTCAAGTCTTCCTGGTTTTTTGCGGATGCGGAGTTTACGTTTTCCATGGCGGATGTTATAACGTCTATGCTGTCCGTCATGAGGTTCATCTGGAGGTTTATCTTTGAGGTGACGTTGTTCAGGATTTCCATTTCCTTTACGACCTGTTCGCCGCCTGAAAGCATTTCTTTTGAACCGTCCCTTACGTGGCCTGTGTTTTGGGTGATTTCTTCCATTGTGTCCAAGACCTGCTGGTTTCCCTTTGCCTGTTCTTCAACGGCATCCATGATTTCTGTTTCCTGCATGCGGACTGTCTGGGTGAGTTCATAGATGATGTCGAACTTGTCTTGGACTTCCTTTGTGCTGTCTGCAACGTTAAGGATTGCCCTGGAGAGTCCCTTGAGGTTGTCGCGTATGGACTTGCTCTGCTTTGCCGACTGTTCCGCAAGTTTTCGTATTTCGTCAGCAACGACTGCAAAACCCTGTCCTACGGCTCCCGCGTGTGCCGACTCGATTGCCGCGTTCATTGCGAGAAGGTTTGTCTGGCTTGCTATGTTCTGGATGATTGCGCTTGCTTCCATGAGCGAAGTTGAGCGCCCGATGATGTCCTGTGCCAGCTTTACGGCTCCCTGTATGCTTTTGCGGCCTTCGTCAGATGCCTGTCCAAGGGAATTTACGGCTTTGGAGTTGTTCTGTAGGACTTCCGTTATGTCGCGGATTTTTTCCACCATTTTGTTTACGGCGTAGGATGACTGCCTTACGGAGGAAGCCTGCATTTCTATGTTTGCGTTCAGGCCCTTGATGCTGCCAAGAATCTGGTTGGCGCTTGCGTTTGCCTCCTGTACACCCTGGGCCTGCTTGTTCATCTCGTCGCGGACTGCCTGGATGTGTTCCATAATGTCCGTGACCTGCCCCAGGGCTTTTTCCATGTTTATGGACAAGTTGGTGGCATTTTCGTTGGAAAGGATTATTGAATTCTTAAAGCCGGTCAGAAGGTTCCGCATGGTGTCCGAAAATGAATTCATGTCGTTTACAAGGTCGCCCAGCTCGCAGCGGAGTATTATTGATACCGGCTTGGCGGTGTAGTTCCTCATGCTGAGCTCTTTTGCCTGGTTTGCAATGTCCTTTAGATTGAACTTTACGTCGCGGATACAAGTGTAGAAATCTATTACGGCCATGAGTATGCAGAGGGCTGCAACGGGAAGGATGTGCAGGGCAAGCAGGTTGTTGCTCATCAGACGGTTCTTGGGGATGAGGAAGGTGGAAAAAAGTATAAGGCTAATGCCTGTGAGTGCAGCCACGGAAATTGCCACTACGCGGGCTATGAGGGAAAGGGTCTGGTGTTTTGTCCTGTAGGGCAGCCAGTCTATTGAGTGCTCAACGCTCTGTAGGAAAAGGATGTAGACAAAGGCTCCAAAGATGAGTATTACACCTATGATGAGCACAACAAGGTACATTAGCGGTGGCTTTCCTAGGAAGGCTTCCCAGCGCAGTCCCCTGGCTATATAGCGCGAATAATAGATGTTGGGCAGAGTAATGGAGCAGAGTATGGGAAGTATTATTGATATGTTTTCAAAGATGCGGACGGTTTTGTTCAGCTTTTCGATTGAATTTTCTGAGTGGTCGTAAGATTCTATGTTTGACTTGTACCAGCGGAAGGTAACGAGCGGCAGAATTAGCTGTATTGCAAGGAAGATGTAGAGGATTGGGTCTGCAAGGGTATGGAAAAATTCCCTTAGGGTCATTGCGCCCATGAAGCATGCAACGTAGCCCCAGATAAGCGGGGTAATAAGATATGCACTTAATAGCAATGGAAGGGTACGTTTTTTTATCAAACCTGGTTTTGAGGCGTCGTTGTTGCTTTCTGTTTGAACAACTTCTTCGGTTCCAAAACCAAATTCATCCAAAGAAATCTCTTCCATATTAACGGCTCCATACTTTTGTTGTTCTTATTATAACTGAAAAAAGGGCAGTCTACAATAAGTAAACTGCCCTAAAATGCAAAATTAAACGAATAATTATTTCTTGCCCATGCCGTTTACTTTTTCAAGCCTTGCAATGGCCTTCAGGTTGGCTTCTTCTGCTGTCTTGCGCTGGTATTCTGTAACTGTGTTGATGTTGTTTACCATATAAACTGGCTGGAGTGTAGCATCCAAACAGTCGCGCCAGAGTGAGCTTTCCGGGTCTACGGTGTTGCGCTTGAGGGTTGCCATTGTGATTGGGATGTGGACATATTTGTCGTGAACAAGGCCAATGACAATCTTTGTCTTACCAGCCATTGCTGCGTGAACGGCGTTGTTTCCAAGGCGCTCGCAGTAGATGGAGTCGTTTGCGGTTGTAACGGATGCGCGTACTTCGTAGCTTGGGTCAATGTACTTGAGGTTGATGTGGAAGCTCTTGTTTGCAAAGTATTCCGTGATTTTGTCGCGGAGGAAGATGCCAATGTCTGCAAGCTTCTTGTTGCCGGATGCGTCTGTCTGGTTGGTTGTTGTAAGAAGCTCCTGTCCTGCACCTTCTGCTACTACGATAACTGCGTGGTGGCGCTTTTCAAGGCGTTCCTGGAGATGGGCAAGGAAGCCGTTTGGACCGTCCATGTCGAATGGAACTTCCGGGATAAGGCAGAAGTTTGCCTCGTGGCTTGCAATGGCGGCTGCTGTAGCAATAAAGCCAGATTCGCGGCCCATGAGCTTTACAAGACCAATACCGTTAATCTGTGAGTGGGCTTCCATGTGGCATGAATTTATAGCCTGGGTTGCCTTCTGAACTGCTGTTTCAAAACCGAATGAGCGGTCTATGAACTGAAGGTCGTTGTCTACGGTCTTGGGGATGCCAACAACAGCGATTTTTAAGCCGCGGCGGTCAATTTCGTTTGCAATGTCCAAGGCACCGCGCTGGGTTCCGTCACCGCCGATTATGAACATAACGTTGATGTTAAGGCGCTCTATGGAATCTACGATGTCTGTTACACGGTCTCCGCCTCCACGTGAAGTTCCAAGGAAAGAACCTCCAATCTTGTGGATTGTGTCTACGTTGTCGGGGTTAAGGTCTACTGTGTTGAAGCCCTGTTCTGTAAAGAATCCCTTGTAGCCAAAGCGGATGCCACGGATTCTGCGTACGCCGTAGCGGTTCCAAAGGCAGCGTACTACTGCGCGGATTACGTCGTTCAAACCTGGGCAAAGGCCGCCACAAGTACAAATACCTGCTGTAACGTGAGCAGGGTTAAAGTAAATGTTTTCTCTTGGACCTGCTTTTTCCATAAGGTTGGACATGTCGTTGGCATCGCCCTTGTCGTCCTCAAAAACATTCACCAGATTGCGGACAAAAGATGTGTCCTTAACATAAGTTGCACGGAAATCACCATGCTCATGTGAAAGTTCAATTGGAGAGCGGACTTTGCATTCTCCTAAAGTTTCAACGGAAAAATCGTATTTTATTTTGTCCATAAGACCTTACCTCAAAAAAGACTGTCTGGCGCAAAAATGCACCTTATTTTTCAATCTATTAACATAAACTGTTAAGGGCTAAATGTCAACATAATATGCGCAAACCACTTTTTTTTTTCTATTAAATATGGCAAATTATAAATGAGGGAAAGATGAGGGACGAATCCTGGAACAGGTTTGAAGAACAAGAGCGCATGGAAAACAGAAAGCACAGTGAGCCTTCTGATGAATACAGCTTTTACGAAGCGGTTGCAAATGGAGACATAGAGACCGTTGAGCAGAATTTTGCCCGTGGTGATTTTGTAAATCAAGAAGGTAAGGGCAAGCTTTCCCTAAATTTTTTGCGCAACACAAAATATCATTTTGTGGTTACGGCAGCCCTAGTTACCCGCTTTTGTATAGACGCTGGCATGGAAAACGAAGAAGCCTATACCCTTAGCGATTTTTACATCCTAAAAATGGATGAATGTGCAGACATACAGAGTGTTGTTGCCGTGTACACGGATATGGTCATGGACTTTACCAGAAGAATGCGAGTGCTAAAAAGACCTGCTTCCCTTTCCAAGCCCGTGCTAAAGTGCATAAACTATATTTACGAAAATCTTACCAGGCAGATAAAGATAGACGAATTGGCCAAGGTTTCTGACCTTTCGGAAAACTATTTGTCGCATTTGTTCAAGAACGAGATGGGGGTTAGCCCGGCAGACTATATCCGCGAGCAGAAGATTGTCTACGCAAAGCAGATGCTTTTGAATTCTGATTATTCGGTCATGCAGATAGCGGATATGCTTTCGTTCAGTTCGCAGAGCCATTTTGTTCAGGTGTTCAAGAACATGGTTGGGCTTACCCCAAAGAAATTCAGGGAGCAGAAGCCGGAATTCCTTAAGAACAAGAAGGGAACAGGGTATGAAAAAAAAGACTAGCCGTTTTGCCAGATTGATTTTTTTTGCAGCATTTCTTTTTACCGTTCAGTTTTTTTCTGCACAAGCAAGTGCGCTGGAAATTTACCGTCCGGAAAACTTTGGCAATATGAATATAGTTCCCTGCATGATTAGGGTTACGGATATGGATGGAAACGATGCGTCTTCTTCCATAATAAGCATTTCTTATTCCTGGTATTACGAAATAAACAAAAAGAAGGGAAAGTGGCTGCACCGCTACTGGAACGGCTGTTTTACAGGCGGAACCGTAGTTCACCTGGACATGAAGAGCGGAAGCTACAAAATCTCGGTTTACACTCCGGTAAAAGACCAGTCGGAATATGCTTCGCTTACAAGGCAGGATTGGATCTCCAACGAATTTGTCTACAAGACGGGAAGCCCCGCGCTCAATGTTATTTTTGTAAGCCCTGTTGCAAATGACAACGGATTTTATACCGGAGCATGGCACATTGACTACCGCGCCCCCAAATTCTATATCTACACCAAGCCAAAGATGGAGTGATTGGATTTGTAAAGGCTAAAAAGGATATAAAACTGGATTTTTTGCATAAAAAAGCCTAAAAAATTTGAAATTCAAGGAGAACTTGAAAGACAAAACTTTTTTTTAGTGATATAGTAAGCCTATCACTTCTAAATTTGTCTTTCAAAACTTGGGAGTAGTGCTCGTTGAGTACCTTGTATCTTAAAACAGGAGGAACTGATATGTCGGCAGTTTCTGATAAATCTAACTTGCAAACACAAAAACTGCTTCAGTTACCACTTGTAAACCTTATGCAGGAATATGTTCAGCAGAGAAAGACACAGGGAATAGTTAACGGGTATGGCCTATACGACCAGGCTACTTTTGAAGATTTTGAAGGGCAGACCAGCGCCTAAGACTTTTTTCACATGCGTTGGCTCCCGATATTTAAGGAGAAACGAATGTGCAAGATAAATAAACCAATAATAAATATAGAAGCAACCGCCGCAAAGATAAAAGAATGTAGAATACGTGCGGGTTATTCTGTTCGAGAAGTCCAAGCAATTTTTAATTTCTCAAGCCCAGAAGCAATCTATGCCTGGGAAAAGGGAAAGTACCTTCCGACAATAGACAACATGATTGTTATTGCCAACGTGTACGGTGTTTCTGTTGATGAATTCATCGTCCGCGATTTTGTGGAAGTGGTGTGCGAGCTTTCGGAACCCAAGTCTGCTTAAAAACAGATTTGCGCGTTTTTAAAGAAGCTCGCTAATGACACAAATTTGTTTTGGTGATATATTAAGAGCATAAAGCGTTGAAGCAACGCAAAAGTTGGCTTTGGCTGGCTTACACTTAAATGGAGGTTCAGAATGAACGCTATGAACATCAATAAGATTCATTCCCATTCCCATGTTCATTCCCTCGGGGAAAGTCATTTTTCTGAACATTCATGCGTGCATCATAGCCACGAAAGTGAGTGCCAGTTGGAAAGCAGTTTGGAACATTCAGCTTCCTTTAGCTGCAAGTCAATTTTTGTAAGAGGAGCTTTGGCGTAAACCTTCCTAAAAAAGCGTTGGGGCTCCAAAAATAGGAGTTATCAACGTGAAAACAACATTTCTAAGACCTGTACTTGATGTGGATGCTACAGGCGCAAAAATCAAATCTCTTATGAATCAGAGGGGAATCACTCCCCGTCAGTTGCAGATTATTCTCAACTTTCCCTATGTGCAGACTGTCTACAACTGGTTTTCCGGTAAGAACATGCCAACAATAGACAATCTTATTGTTCTTGCGCAGGTTCTTGGCGTAACCGTGGACGAGATTATCGTTACCAAGATGGTTGATATAGAGATTGAGGATATGCAGGGAGTGGAAGCTCTTATTGCATAAGCATCCGGAGAGATGGCAGAGTGGTCGATTGCGGCAGCATGCTAAGCTGTTATGGTGGTAACGCCATCGGGGGTTCAAATCCCTCTCTCTCCGCTACCGGTCGGTTCGTCTAACGGTCAGGACAGCTGGTTTTCATCCAGCAAACGAGAGTTCGACTCTCTCACCGACCTTTAAAACTTCCTTTCCAGGCGGTCAAATCCGTCCGTAAGTTTCTTTGCAATTTCCACAAGCTTTGCAAGGTCTCCTTTACGAGCGCCTTCTATGTTAAGCGGCATAACCGGATCGTGCAAAGAAAGCCTAAGAAGCATCCAACCCTTTATGTCTTCGCTGTTAAAGGAAATTCTTACGCCTTCATAGGAATGTGGCAAAGTATAGCCTGCATCACTTGCACGCTTTTTAAATTCATCAAGAACCTTTAGGCCGTATTCTTTAAAATCTTCACCTTTGATTTTAAAGCGGAATTCTCCGTCTTCTACGAGAGGCGGAAGTTTTTCTATGAGGGAACTTAAATTTTTTCCCTTAACGGAAGCCTGGGCTAGGGCAATGATAAGCTTTACCGCAAGGAAGGCTCCGTCGTCCAGGAAGTAGTTGTCCTTTAGCGCACCGTGGCCGGAAGTTTCCATTGCAAGCGGGGCAACCGTTCCAGAAGCGTTAAGTTCCTTCTGCTTGTCTATTACGTTTTTGTAGCCGCGCTTGTAGCAGAGGTGCTTTAGTCCAAGAACGTCTTCTAGGAAGTAGGTAAGCCTGTCGGAAGTGATGGAGTCCGTAATGATTGTAGAACCGGGATATTCCGGTGCAAGAATAGCAGCTATCATTGCTATGATAGAGTCGCGGTTGATTTCCCTGCCGTCGCTCAAGACTGCACTCATGCGGTCAACGTCTGTGTCAAAGATAAGTCCAAGATCCGCCTTGTTATTTAAAACTGCATTCCTGATTGCTTCCATGGCCTGCTTGTTTTCCGGATTTGGAATATGGTTGGGGAACATTCCGTCCGGCTCAAGGAACTGGCTGCCAGTCGTGTCTGCTCCAAGCGGCTTAAGTATTTTTTCTACAAAGAATCCGCTGGCTCCGTTACCGCTGTCCACAACAATATGCAAACCCTTTAGAGGCTGCTTTTCGTCTATGTCCTTTAGCGCAGATGCAATTTTATCCTTAAGGTATTCGGCGTAAATGCTTATTAAATCCACAGACTTAATCTCTGCAGAAGCCTTTCCAACATCCGCCTTTTCTGCTTCCGAAAGAATTTCTGTTATGTCGTCGTGCTCGAGTCCACCGTCTTTGTTAAAGAATTTAATTCCGTTGCGGTTAAACGGAAGATGGCTTGCCGTAATCATTGCAGATCCGGTAAAAGCTGTTTCCTTAAAAACAATGGACATGAACATGGAAGGAGTGGTTGCCATTCCGCAGTCAACAACACTTGCACCTGCAAAAATAATTCCTTCCATGAGGGCAGCAGCAAGGTCTGGACCTGTAATGCGGGAGTCGCGTCCAACACCAATCTTTAAGCCTTTTGCCTGGCAAGATGATTTTTTTGCAAGCCAATTGGCAAAAGCATATCCAATCTGCCTTGCAATCTGGGGCGTAAGGTTTACATTTTCTCCTTCAACACCTTCAGAAGCAATTCCGCGGATGTCGCTGCCGTTCTGAAGTTTCATAAAAGCTGTCATATATTTTCTCCTTGTTTTTTATTGCAAATTTTGAACAGCCCTATTTTAAAGCTTTGCATAAGAATTGCCAATAGGGTTTGGAGCCACCTTTTTGGTTATACTGTGCCCGGCACTTCGTGTCCGGTCAGATCATGCAATTTTACCCGCTTTCCAGGGTTCCGGCTTTCGCCTCCATTGCCTAAAGGCAACCGCTTCGCGGCCCTTCCAATCGGGGCTAGGCTCTGTTTAAATTCGTGCATAAGAAATAAAATATCTTGCTACTGAATCCTTGTGTCCATAAAGATTACGTATTCTTCATCGCCCACAAATTTGCTAAGCTTCCACAGCTTTTGTGTATAGGTAAAATAGAGCTTGTAGTATTCACTGCCAGAAATTTTATATATAACCTTTACTTTGTTTGTATCAAATTCATAGGAATCAGGCTCCCCAAATTCCTTGGAAACATCCGCCCTGGAAGTTCCTAGAGCCAATTTTTCTATCATAATTATTTTTTCCCTGCCAAAGGTAAAGCAGTTTACAAAAAGTATTATGGCAATAAGAAAAAGTCTTCTGTTAAGCATTTCCCCACCTCTTGTCTATCCCTAATCAATTATAAATTCAATTTTCCTGCCGCCGCTTTGTTTGCCTTCCAGCTTAATTCCGTACTTCTTTTAGTTTAACACTTAAGGTGATTTCATTACAAGGCTTTAATTCATAGGAAAAACTTGACGGCATCATGGTTGTGTCGCATATTGCTTCTCCGTAATCAACGTTTAAGGAAAAATAAAATTCCTTTAGCATTCGCAAATCGTCTTTGTAGATAAAGCTGCAGAATGGGTGCTCAATATCGTTTATGTTAAAATACACACCTGTCCAATTAACTCGCTAACTCCACAAAAAGCCACTGACTGCCTAGAAAACTCGGCGGAGGTGACGGTGGATTCTCGTGGTCGCCGCAGAACCACTTGTGAAGGTTCCTGTGCTTGAAAAGGACAACTGAAATCTCGGAGCAGAAACTAGAGAAGGTCCTTTTTCGGTCGCAGGTTTCAGCCCTCAGAATCAGAAAGAGCATGTGGACGATGAGCGCAATCCAAATCTGCGTCTTGACGGCGTTCTCGCTCTGACCGTAGAATTTCTTGACCTGCAGGTTCTGCTTTATCATCTTGAAGAAAAGCTCCACCGTCCACCGCTTCTTGTAAATAGCTGCAATTTCGAGCGCGTCGATTTCAAACATGTTCGTGAGCAGCGCGATTTCTTTCCCAGTGTTTTTGTCCCGGGAAATCACCTGTCTGAGCGTGACCGTCGGAGAGCCTTTTTTGTTCGTGTCAATTTTCATGCGGATGGTTTCGTCGCGGACAATCGTAAAGTCGTCGTCTGACTTCTCCTCCAGACTTGAGGAGACCACATCGTACAGGATGTTCGTCTTATTCCTTGTGACAAAAGAAATTGCGGATGTGGTGAAGTCAAGGAACTGCCGCTTGTTGAAGTAGCCCTTATCGAACACCGCGATGTCGTTCTTCGTAAGATTCATGTCGGCGAGCGTGGAATTCTCGTGCTTGGCGGCGGTCGTGATAAAGAGGTAGTCGGCGCAGTCGAGGTCATAGTCGAACCGCGTGTTGATTTTTATCCCGCCCTTCGTGCTGCGGAATGTCGCCCAGTGGAAGTCGTTCATGTTCAGGCTGATTGTGGTCGCGTCGATGAGCTTCAGGCTCTTCGCCTCCTTCCGATTTCCCCTGCCGCACAGAAATTTGTAGTGTTCGAGGAGGTGGAAGTAGAATTTCTGGAAGACTCCGCACGGCCGCTTCTCGTTCGCGTGCGCGAGGTTCGTCCTCGTTATGTTCGCCCTGATTCCCGCGTGGTACCGGTCGTTGTCGCTTGCGACCGCGTTCTCGATTGAGCGCAGCCCGTTCTGGTTCGTGAGCTGCGCCGTCATCATCGCGTAGAGCTGGTCCCTCGCCGTGAAGTGCCTGTACCGCTTGTCCGCCTTCTCTTTCGCCGCTATTTTCCCGAAACCAAGTCGGTCGGAAAGCCCTAGTAATTGCGCCGCGATTGTGATAGATTTGTACATAAGTTAAGTCCTTGTTCTATGGTGTTTTGTGGTAGATTCATTATAGCAAGGATCTTAACTTTTAAAAAGTGCCTGTCAGTTTATTGGACAGGTGTGGTTAAAATAGTAAGTGTCCGAGCTCTTGTTTTTTATTACCACATCAAGGCTTTCTCTGTTAAGGCGGCATGAGGAAAGAAGCATGGCTGTAATTAGCAGGAGGATTGTTATTTGACTTTTTTCTTTCATTATTGTTTTACCTTACTCTAATACATGACTTGAAGCAAGTGCAAATACTAATGAAAACTTGTAAATGAAAATGTTAACACGAAAGCACTTCCATTCCCGGCAGAAAACGCGTCAAAAAAGCAAGGGTTGTTTACAACCCCATGCGCTGATACAAGGTGTCTGACTCCCTTCGGGGCTTGAAGCTACGCTGCCGGGTTCGCTCCGCGCATATTGCTTTTTTTTGCCACGTTTCCCGCCTCCATTCCAGTGCTTTCTTGATACTTTTTTTGCATAACAATTGTCGAAACTTTGCACTTGCTTTTTAAATTTTTTATGGTGGGCTTTGACTTTTTATTCAAAGATTATATAATGGAAGAATGAATAAGTTTGCAAGATTGTTATTTGCCGGTGTCTTTTTTCTGTGTACAATTACAATGACTGAAGGTTGCGCTACAACTCCAGAAGAGCAGCAGCTATTTACCGAGGATTCAGCCGTATCTTCCGGCGAAGAAAAGTCTAAAGAAGCTAAGTCTGTGGACTCAAAAGCAAAGGATTCCAAAGCATCTGATTCGACTGCATCGGATTCCAAAGATTCAGAGGTTTCCAATAATTCAGAAGGTTCAGAAGAAATTTCCCAGGAAGATGAAGAGCCAGCTACTGTTGTGAACATAAAGGGCCGCTCTTCCACCGATTTAAAGGTTCCACAGGTTGTTGAACAGTACAAGCTTTCTAAGGTTGTGCGCGTTTCTCCGGACGTGGTTCAGGCTGTCTATAACAATACGGAAACAAAGGGCAAGGTTCTTACCGTAACAAAGGCTTACGGAAACGCTGTTCCCCAGGTGATGATTCCAAACTTTACTTCCAAGGATATTTCTTACCGTTCAGAAAGGCTTAAGGGAATTTACCTTGTTCTTGGCCTTGAAAATTCGCTATGCCGGAGTGCAACTTGGGTTAGCGGAGATTTTGCATTTGCTTTTATGGCGGATGAAGGCTTTACTTACGAGAACTTAGATTCCTTTATTCAGCAGATTTACTAATTGCAAGTTACTTTTGGACGGTACTTTTTTAGGCTCTGCCATTCATTTTTTTTGCTAATTCGACCGGCGTGCATATTCGTCACCGCCTTCGCTTTGCAGCTCATTGCCGCTTGCGCAGCAACTAAAGGGGCTACACGGTGGCGTAAGCTCCTTTTGCCGTTTGCAGGATATTTTTTTGCTTTCATTTGTAATTAAAGCGTTTCTGATGTATTTTAAACGGTGAAGGATTTTATTATGACAAGAAATATTTTGTTTTGCAGAACGCGCGTTCTTTTTCTTTTTTACCTTGGCCTTTTTTGCGCCAGTTTTTTTGCCTTTGCACAGAAAGCGTCCCCGATTGCAAATTTGCCGTCCGTAGAGCCTCTTTTTCTTTACGATGGCGGAGATTCCTTTGATGACGAAGACATTATAAAAGCTGCCCTTGAATTTTCCGAATGCCCTGTTAGCTCTGCAGAAGGTCAGGCTGCCCTGTTGCGCTATGCCAACTTACGGCAGTCAGCAACCTCCCCTTCTTTTTTAAGCTTGAACCAAGTTGAGAGAGCCGAAAAAATTCTTTCCCTCATGTATGAAAAGGTTATTGTTGCCTATAAGGAAAGGCAGACTAGGCTGAACGTCATGTTTGCGGACGGAAGCTACAACTGTGTTTCTTCCAGCCTGCTTTATCTTGCGCTTGCAAAGGCGTGTGGACTTGATGTTCGCGGCCAGGTAACCCCCAACCATGCGTTTTGCACCCTCTATGTAACAGACGGTTCGGGCGGCGGGAAGACAAAGATAGATGTTGAGACGACGAATCCCTACGGCTTCAATCCCGGGGTCAGGCGGAATGTTCAGGTGGATGCATCCGGTGGCGGGCGCTATACGGTTGTTCCCAAGAGGAATTACAGCGGACGCTATGAGGTAGAAGACAGGGTATTTGTTAGCCTTGTTGGGGCAAACCTTGCCTCCGATTACGACAAGGCCGAAAACTGGCAAAGGGCGGTGCCTATGCTTGCCGCTTGTGCCGCCTTTACCAGGGACTGCAAAAATTCCAAGCACGACAACCGCCTGGAATTTGAAAAGATGTGCACGAATTATGTTGTGAGCCTGCAGCGCGAAAAGCAGTTTGGCCTTGCCATTGAGTGGCTTGATACCGTCTTGGCAAAGTGGGGCAGCGGGAATGAGCTTTTGAACACTTACGAAAAGACGCTTTCCAACTATATAATTTCCATCTGCCGGAAGGGTTCTTTTTCTGCGGCAAAGGACTGTCTGGAGCAACGCAGGGGCAAAATTGGTGCGCAGGCAGCGGCCCGCATTGAGCAGCTGATTTTTGAGAGCGAAGTTCAATGGCATCTTGACGAGGCCCGCGGGGATGATGCGGCAATTGAATACCTGCACGGAATACGCTCGCTGGAAATTGCAAAGCAGACAAGGAACGCTGCAAAAATAAAGCAGAGGCTTGAGCAGCACTGGCTGAATAAGATAAATGCGGCACAGGCAGACGGGGACTTTTTGTATGCGGCAGCCATCGCTGACCAGGGAATGGCGGATGTTGGCAGCAGCGGCATTCTTTCAAGCGCAAAAAGGAACTGCTTCCACAATTACGATGCCTTTTACCACAATAAATTTGCAGACCTGGCAAATAAAAAGCGCTATGAAGAAGCTCTTGATGTGCTTAATGAAGGTTTGAGAGGTAATCCTGAAAGCCAGACCTTAAAGAGTGACCTTAAGCGGCTGCAAAAAATGATGGGCAGGGAATAGAAAAAGAAAAGTCCAGATTAACTTCGGCACCACCATCATCTGAATACCGTTGCTTCCTTCCGGATCTGGCGGGGTTTTCCAGCGACAATGTGCAAAGCATCTGGACAAAGGCGGAAAGAGGGGGATTCGAACCCCCGACAGACTTTCGCCTGTGCACGCCTTCCAAGCGTGGACCTTAAACCACTCGGACATCTTTCCAAAACAAAAAAAATACAGGACTTTTTGAATAAAGCCACCGCAGTCAATTAAGTCAACACTTTCTTATGCAAAGCGGCAGTTACCGGAATAAAAACATCCGGCATATCCAAAAACCTGTAATGATTAGTGAGACTGGGGGAGTTCGAATCCCCAACCTTCGGCTCCGCAGGCCAACACTCTATCCAGTTGAGCTACAGTCTCAAAGTTGAACAAAAGCGTTTGTAGGGCTATTTGTTCGTTAGCGGAGACGACAGGGGTTGAACCTGCCCGGCCCGTTAGGAACCGACGGTTTAGCAAACCGTTGTATTACCGCTCTACCACGTCTCCAAATTGGAAACACCTAAGCGCTTCCTTTCTCGGAGCGAGAGGGATTTGAACCCCCGATACCCGTAAGAGTATAACGGTTTTCAAGACCGCCGCGTTCGACCACTCTGCCATCGCTCCAATAATATGCAAGTACTATATCATAAACAGAAAATTGTGTCAATAAAGAAGTTAAAATACACAAAAATGATTTTGTGCAGCAGATTGCAGGGTGGTGGTTCGACAGGCTTTCCAACCGTGGTTCGGCTATACTCGCTAAGCGCATGGGGTTTGCAAATGCTGTGCTAGGAGCAACCTACGCCGCCGTGTAGGGGCCCGCCGCAGGCGGGTTGCGCTAGCAATGGAGGCGTAGGCCGGAACCCCGAAAGGGCGGTGGCGCAAGGGCATGATGGCCGGAATTAGCAGGGACGCGTAAGGTAGAGCCGGAAAAAGTACCGTCCAGAAGAAGATTTTTAATAAACAAGGGATATGGCTTTAAGTTTTGACTTTTTGTGTTATCATTTAGGATATGGATAAGAAGAATATAACTACTGGAGTTTTATTGGTTGCCGTGGGACTTTTAGTTTTGCTTAATCCTGAGACTTGCATAAAGGTTCTGATTATTCTTTTGGGCGCATTTTCTGTTGTTAAAGGAATTTATGATCTTGCAAAGATGCGTTCCGTAAGTGATGATGATGTTTACAAGCGGGTTCTTGTGGTGGAGTCTCTAGTTAGCATACTGATTGGTATTGCTGCACTTGTGGCTCCCTTTGCACTCTTTAACACTGTGCAGGAAATTGTCCGCATCATGCTTTATGTTCTTGCCGCCTACCTTATTCTGGAAGCTTTTGCCTGCTTCTTTTTGGCTCTTAAGCTACGGGGGTTGGATGTGGAAAAGGGCGTGGCAAAGTCTTTTGTTCACCAGGGGCTGTGCAGTCTTTTAATAGCGGTGATTCTCTTTCTTTTGCCTCAGAATTTTGGAATAATCATTGTTAGGGCAATGGGCTGCATCTTTATTATAGCCGCTGTTATAACCCTGCTTTACACTTGGCACAACCGTCCGCTTGTTATAGAAGCTGATGCTGTGGAAGATGTAAAGCAGGAAGAACTGGCAGAAAAAGAATAAATAGCTTTTGAAAAATAAAAATGCCGAACCTGCTGGTCAAATTCAACAAGTTCGGCATTGCATTATCTTGCTAAAAAGTCTTACTGCTGGCGTTCAGCTATAGCTTTCTTTACTCCGTCTGCAAAGAGCTGGTTCTGATCCGTGCGCTCTGGGACGGAGAATTCTGGTGCTCCGTTGTTGCCAGAGGTTCGGTAGAAGTCCTTTGAGTCTGCTGTGTAGGCAGGGCTTTCGGTGTTGTTGAGCCACCAGTCAAGAACTGCCACTATGCAAAGGGTGTACTTTATGAGGTTTGCGTTTGTGGCGGCTGTAGTGTCATCCGGGCGTTTTGCTCCCAAAAGAACGTCAAGCCTCTTGGAGATGATGTTTGGAATTTCAAAGTTGTAGCGTTCCCAAGTGTTGATTATGCCAAGAACCGGCTTTTTTGCCTGTGCATTCTCGTCTATGCGGCGGGCAAGAACCGTAAAGACCTTGCGGATGTATTCCGTGCGGTTGTAGATTGGCGTAAACTTATTGTCTGACCTTGGCTTTGAAAGCGTTGGGGCGTTGAATTTAAGGTGGGGAAGGAAGTAGAGCTTTTGTCCCCAGAACATGGTGTTGATGAGTTCCTTGCCGTAGTTGGTGGAGGCGTAGTCACTCTGCGTGTAGAGCGTGTTCATAAAGTTACGCAGGTATTCCGCATAGTTCTTTTCAAAGGTGTCGTCAATGTAGAAGCCCCAGTCACCCATAACGTCTGTGATGGAGTCGTCCATGTAGCCAAGTTTTTCGTCTGCCTTTAGGTTAAAGTTTATGTTGCGGCAACCGTGGAAGAGGTCGTCTATGATTTTAATAAGAACGATTGCTACCTGAAGGCCGTTGTGGGGGTTGAGCATGTTGAAGCCGTCATTGAATTTGTAAAGCGGCTGGAAGTAGGGGAACATGTCCGGGTGGGAGTCAAGGTTGGAGAAGCCTGCATCTGGGAAAAGCTGCTCAAGAATCTTAAGGCCAGCTTCTACGATTTCGTCCTTTTTGCCGGCAACAGGTCTTGCAGCTTCTTCCTGCTTCCTGCGTTCTTCTTCTTCTTTTTCCCTCTGAGCCTCTTCGTCCACCTTCTTTTTCTTTTCCGGAAGCAGAAGGTCAAATTTTGAAAGTCCAAGGAAGTCAAGGATTTGAACTATTTGTGCCGTAAAGAAGCGCGGGAATTCAACATATTCAGAAGAGCACATTCTCATAAGAAGCGGGTACATGCCCTTGATTATCTGGTTGTAGACATAAATCCATTCTGTAATTCCTTGTTTTGCAAGGGTTTGCACTTTTGAGGAATCAATTGCCGGGTAAGCGCTTATGTCTGCGTAAACTTCCTTGATAAGAGCCGGAACCTGCTGTTCGCCAATGTAGTAGATGGTAATCAGCTCGTGGTAAACTGCTTTTACGAATGGAATTAGCATTGGAACCGTAAGGTCTGCCGCCTGGTCTTCAAGCGTAAGGGCAAGCATTTTTATGTTGCGCATTGTCCATTTTCCAACAGTGCGCAGGAATTTAAATTTTAGGTCTGTTTCTGCCGCTATTTTTGCCTTGTAGGTTGCCGGTGCAATCTGGATAAAGGATTTTAGCGTAGAAATAAAGGCCTGCATGTGCTCAACGTGCTGCTTTATGGTGTATTCGCCGAATTCGCGGGTGACCCTTTCCCTGTTTTTTGAAGAAAGGCCAAATATAAAGTTAAAGAAGCCAAAGTCGGGCTTGAGGTTGTATTCCTCAGACTGCATGAGGCGGTTCATCAGCTTTAGGTTGTGCGAAGTGATTGCAGGAAGGTCTTCGTCTGTTTTGCGTGCCTTGCCGCTTTTTACCAGGTTGTTTACGGAAGGGGATGCTTTCTTCTGGCCTGTTGTGGAAGAAAGGGCCGCGCTTTTAGAAGAAATGTCGCTGGAAGAAAGGCCCGAAGCCTTTATGTGGCCGCCAACGACTACGCGGTTGCGCTTTGGCAAAGTGTCCGGGTTAATAGGAGTGGGACGTTCCGGAAGTATTTCTCCGCCCAGCTTTTTTTGCATTTCCAGGGCTTCGATTGGGTCGATTGCGCCAATGTTCTTGCGGGTTTGCTCCAGAGTTCCAGGTGCGAAGGCCCGTGATTTTTTATTACTTGAATCAGACATGTCTATGCTCCCCTTATAGTCTTATAGAATATTTCTTTGTTATCCCCGGCAACGATTTTATGGATATTTTTTCACCGTCTGCCGTAAGCAAATCTCCTTCAAAAGTTCCGTATATTGTATGGTATTCAGAATGAAGAATAATTGCGCTGATTATATTCTTATTATCGGAAACAGGCGAAAAAGTTAAATCAATCATATTCTCCGTGTCCTGAATAATCCATTTATTCATTATACCATAAGAATGGGTAATTACAACAGGCGGAAGGGGTGTTGGCTTGCCGTCGTAGAAGAGGACGTTGCTGTTGTACTTGTCCTGGTCAACTGCATCCTGGGAGCTGGCCTGAATCCTAAAGGAAATGTTCTTTCCGTTGACGCATCCCATGCCGGTAACAAATTCACCGTGGCTTATGAATTTCATGTAGGTGCGGTTTATCTCAAAGAAAGAGATGCCGTCGCAGTCCTTCATGGTGATTGCATCTGAATGCTTGGGAATAAGCGTAACTGCCCCGTGCAGAGGCAAAGTGGCATAATAGTGGGCCGAACATCTCCTGCGTGTTGGGGAAGGGGAAATGCAGGTTAGCTCCGTCATTTGGTCAGAGTTAAAGCGTGCTATAAGGGCCGAATTTGCGTTTGGACGTACGCTGTCTCCCTTAAGGTTGAATATTACGGAAAGCTTGTCCGTCTTTCGGTCCCAGCTTATCCTTATGTAGCGGGATTTTTTGTAGCTGGAGGTTGATGCCGCTATAAGCTTGTGGGGAACAAAGCGTTTTCTTGGTCCCATGACCGAGCGGTAGACATACCTCTGCTTTGTCTGCATGTTCCAGAAATTTACTTCCGCCATTCCGAATATCTTTGAATCGTAGAAGTCTATGCAGCCAATATAGTCGCCAAGGCTAAAGAAAAAGGAAAGTCTGCTCTTAATGCGCAAGTTGGACAGCAGGGTAGGCAGGGGAAAAGTGTAGAAGGGGTTCTTTATGCCGCGTATGTCTAGCCGCTCCGGGTGGTTCAGAAAGGTTCCAAATACAGGTTTGCCTTTGCGGACAAAAGACTGCGGTGCTTCCTCTAGTTCTCTGGTGTACAAGGTGCCGCCTTCTTTTTGTTACGGAAGTAGAGAATTGCCATAAAAGCAAGCCCGCCCAAAATCATTATCGAGCAGAGAATCTGTCCGGTAGAAAGATTCAGGAGGGATGTGTTGCGGTAAAGAATTTCGCTTCCGTCTTTGGAAATCCTGTAGCCCAGGTCTGAATCCGGCTCGCGGAAATATTCTATTATGAACCTTACGAATCCGTAGGAAATGGTGTAAAGCGCCGTAAGAAAACCGTCAAAGGGCTTGTGCTTTCGGACATTCCACAAAAGCAGGAAAACTGCCAGACCTTCAAAAAGTGCTTCGTAAAGCTGGCTTGGGTGCCTAGGCAAGTCTATAAGCTTTAATCCTTCAGGAACAACCATCTTGCACTGGGTGGCAAAGTCCTTAACCCAGTCAAGGCTGTAGGAAAAAGGCTCTGCGTGGGGGAAGGTAAAGCCCCAGGGCATAGTGGTAATCCTTCCGTAAAGCTCTCCGTTCAGGAAATTGCCTATGCGGCCAAAAGTGTATCCTGCCGGAATTGCCACGACAATAGCGTCTATCCACTTTAGGGTAGGCTTTTTGTGCCAGTGACACCATAAAAGCGTTCCAACAAGACCGCCTATAAAGCCTCCGTGGTAAGACATGCCCGCAAGACCTGTGAATTTTTTTGTTACGGAGTCAAATGGCCAGAAGATAAGCCAGGGTGCCTTTAGATACCTTCCGCTCGTGTCGTAAACAAGCGTGGAGAAAACGCGGGCACCAATCAGCAGAAAGATTATTCCGCATGCGATAAAGCTAAAAATATCGTCATCGGTTGCCGCATAGCCCTCTGCATTGAGCGCACCTTCATTCTTTTCCTTGCGAAGAATCAGGAAGGCGGTTACAAATGCAAAAATATACATCAAGCCGTACCAGCGCAAAAGGCCTAAAACAGGTACGTTTGGAAAAATTTCCGGATGAATCCAGCTCGGATATTTAATATATAGAAGAAAATTGGACATTAGATTTTAAACCCCTGTCGTGCCGCTTCCACAAGTTTTTTCTTGAGCAGCAAATTCTCTGCCTTAAGGTGAGAGATTTCATACTGCTGCTGCTTTATTGCCTCTGCAAGTTCGCCCGTAGTAAGAGCCCCTGTGCCGATAAGGTCTTCAACATAAGACATCTTTGCGCTAAAGTCGTCCGTTGCCTCTTCTTCCGCTGCCTGGAAAGAAAAGTCGGAAGCCTGGGTGATGTCGTAGTCATCGTCAAACTTTAGCGTAGCAGAATGCATTATCTTTTCTGCAATGCGGTAAACTGCCTGCGAAATTAAAGACTGTGGCTTGTAAATGATAACCGGAAGCCTTGAAGCAAGAGCCTTGTCCTGCAAAGAGTCGCGGTAAATAACACCAAGATGCTCAAGGTCAAGGCCAAGGAACTGCTTGCAAGAGTGGCGGATTCTCTGCGCACGGTCTGCGTCTTTTGGATCGTCGATCATGTTAAGGACCATGCGGGGGTGGAATTCTGCAAGACGCTGGTTAAAGAGCCTTGTGTTTTCCGGGTCAACCTGCGCAAGGGATTTTACAAGGTTTGGCAGGTAAAGCTTCTGCAGCGCGGCTGAATCCTTTTTAAGGCTTTCAAGCTTGTTGTATGCCGGGGTTCCACGCCTAAAGGTATTGTACATCATGCGGAAGACTACATTTTTAAGGAAAAGGTAGCCGTTAAGGGTGGCCGTAACCGTTGGAGCCGTAACGATGATTCCCTGCGGAGACAGGATGAACATGTCAAGGATTGCAAGGTGGGTTCCTGCACCAAGGTCAAGGATAAGGTAGTCGTAGTTAAGCGATTCAAAATTTTTTATAAGCTCATTTTTTTTGCTGGCCCTAAGGGTTGTAAGACCTGGAATCTCAGAGTCACCAGCAATAAAATCAACGTTTTCGTAGTCGGTCTTAGTGATTATTTCTGAAAACTGAGACTGGCCGGTCAAATAAGTTCCAATGCCAATTTTTGGAGACGGCTGGCCTATAACAAGGTGCAGGTTTGAAGCACCCAAATCGAGGTCAACTAAAAGAACTTTTTTTCCTGCTTGTCCTAAAGCTATGGCAAGGTTTGCGCTAAGAAGGCTTTTTCCCACACCACCTTTGCCGCTTGCAACGGGTATTATTTGCATAATTGCCATTATACCATAACAAAGAGCTAAAAGTCTATAATTTTTTTCTGGGCGTATTTCTTCGGTAACTTGTAAATAATAATTCCCCACTTTTCTGTCATAAATTACAACATTTTTTATAAATCATGGCGGGGGTAAGACCGTCATGAATCTTTCTAGGATAGTTGTTCATCCATTCCTCCGCTTGCC